>CEPV01094242.1_pt1 | contig 10758 bp, 9 predicted proteins | sample 530451 | NCBI WGS metagenome assembly CEPV01 (sample SAMEA2620097, study PRJEB7988) | marine metagenome | isolation source: saline water (ENVO:00002010), including | reverse complement strand
GTGCACTGGCCACGCGGGTAACCGTGTCTATCTCACTCACGGCCCGTTGCTTCAGACGGCTGGTTTCGATGGTCGTGACGGTGAGCATCGCCAGCACCACCGAGATGGCGCCGGTAGCCGTGACAGCCATCGTGATTTTCCATCGTAACGAACTATTCAAAGCGCCATCCATCGGACCGGTTGCGTCTATACCGGACCAGGTACCTACATTCGGGCGATCTACCGGGCCGGTTGCGTATATATAGAGTAGCTGCTTTTTTGGAAAATGACGGAATTTTGACGCAGATAGCGCGTGGAACTGTCGTAAACCGGAGCGGCTACAGCACTATGGCGTGGCTTAGGCCCCCTCGGGAGGAGATCAGCCCGAAGTCGAATTCGTCTGGTGATCGATCCACCACAGCAGCCCCTTCTGGGCGTGCAGACGGTTTTCGGCCTGTTCGAATATGATGGCGCGCGGATCTCGCACCATCTCCGCAGATATCTCATACCCCTCATGTATCGGCATGTCGTGCATAATCCTGCAGTCGACGCCTTTCAACAAGTCGGCATTGATCTGATAGGGCATCAGTTGATCGAGCTTCGTGTTGTTCTCCGTGACGAGGCTGGGATCGTTAAAATACTGCATGTCAATCCAGGTATCGGTATAGACAAAGTCCGCTGTCTGCACCGCTTCGAGCGCGTCGGGCGTCTGCTGGATGACGGGGGAGTTTTCCAGCAGATCTTCGACCTCGGCGTCGCGACATTCACCGTTGTCCGTGCTGCCGTCCCGTTGCGGCGTTGCCAGGGTCAGATTCACGCCGAGCTTGTCGCAGATGATGGCCAGCGAGTTAGCGACGTTGTTCTGTACGCCCACAAAGGTCAGTCTGATATCTCTGAGATCACGAGAGCAATACTCTCTCACGGTAAACAGATCCGTGAGTGCCTGGCAGGGGTGAAATTTCTCGCAGCAGCCGTTGATGACCGGCACCTTGCTGACCTCGATAATCTTCTGCAGGTCACCGTAGTGGAGCAGTCTGGCCATGATGCAGTTTACATTTCTGGACAGGTATTCGGTTTCATACTGAATCCCGGACAGCACAAAATTGGATGTATCCCAATCGATATAGATGGCATGCCCACCCAGGTCGGTCATGCCCACTTCGAACGAGACGCGGGTACGGGTACTGGTCTTCTGGAAGATCATCGCCAGCGTTTGGCGATGCAGCGCGTGTTCAAATCTGGCAGGGTCCGCTTTGATCTCAGCGGCTTTATCCAGGATCTGCAGGATCTCTTCGCGCGTTAAGTCCTTGAGGTTGGCGACATGTCTCATAATGCAATCCAAAAAAAAAAGACCAGCATTGGCTGGACTCTCTTTTGGATCAGACAGGGGGGTAAATTAGCGTAATATCCGACTCTTGTACAGTAGATGATCACTGTTTTTGTTCTCCGAGCGGGCTCTGTTTCGGCGCCTTGAAAAGAGAAGCGCTTTACAAACGAATATTGAGGACAGTAATCTTCCACTGGGTCAGCCACGATTGATGACGGCGCAACCAGCCATACCCGATAAGGTTGTGCTGACACCGTATTGGAGCCGCGTGCAATCCGCCCGCAGACAAAGATCACATAAGGACGACTGATGGAATATCGAAATTTAGGTTCAACAGGACTCAAGGTCTCGGTGGTTGGGATCGGCTGCAATAACTTTGGTCGACGTTGTGACCAGGGGACCACCAAGAGCGTCGTCGACAAGGCGATCGATGCCGGCATCACGCTGTTCGATACGGCCGATGTCTATGGCCCGACCGGATTGTCGGAGGAATATCTCGGTAAGGCGCTACAGGGGCGCAGGCAGGAAACTGTAGTCGCCAGCAAATTTGGATCACCCATGGGCGAGGGGGATCTCATGCGCGGTGCGTCACGCCGTTACATATTCAACGCTGTCGAGGCCAGCTTGAAACGGTTAGGTACCGACTACCTTGATCTCTATCAGCTTCACTTCCCGGACGTATCGACACCCATTGAGGAGACGCTGGGCGCGTTGGACGATCTTGTCAGCCAGGGCAAGGTCCGATACCTCGGGAACTCGAATTTCAGCGGCTGGCAGATTGCCGACGCAGACTGGCAGGCCCGCAGCGGCAATCTGAACAGATTCGTCACGGCCCAGAATCTCTACAGCTTGCTGGATCGTCGCATCGAGCGAGAAGTCGTGCCGGCGTGCCAACGATTCGGGTTGGGGATCCTGCCCTATTTCCCCCTGGCAAGTGGCATGTTGACGGGCAAGTACACGCGTGGCGAAGCCCCCCCGCAAGGGTCCCGTCTGGAACAGTGGGGCGGGCGGGCGGCAGCGGCGCTGTCCGACAAGAACTTTGACATCGTGGAGAATCTGACCACATTTGCCGCGGAGAGAGACCACAGCCTGCTTGAGTTGGCATTTAGCTGGTTAGCCTCACTGCCCTACATATCCAGTGTGATCGCAGGTGCGACCACACCCGATCAGGTCGAGGCCAACGCGGCGGCGGCTGATTGGCAATTAAGCCCGAAGGAGCAGCAGCAGGTTGCTGAAATAAGTAAACAGTGAGGCGCGGTTCTGGCCAATATCAGCCATCCCATGTGCGGCAGATTTAACATCATCAGCGATCCACTGACCCGGTTGCTACTGGAGATCACCGGCATGGAGTACGGCATGGAGGATCGCTATAACATCGCTCCCACGGAGCAGATTCCGGTCATCGTCAAGCAGAGCTCGCCGCCGGAGCTGCCGTCACGTGCGACGTCCCGACCGGATGCGAGCCAGGTGCGCGTAGCCGCCCAGCAGTGGGATATCAGGGAGATGCGCTGGTGGCTGGTTCCGAACTGGGCGAGCGAACCGAGTACCAAATACAGCATGTTCAACGCCCGGTCGGAAGGTCTCCACAAGAGTCGAGCGTTCAAGGAGCCCCTCAGATCGAGTCGCTGTATCGTACCTGCCTCCGGTTATTATGAGTGGCGCAAAGGGAACAACGGCAAGATTCCCTATTGGATCACCCCGGCCGACCGACCTGGTTTTGCTTTGGCTGGATTGTGGGACCGATGGCAAAGGGGAGAGCAGGTGATCGAGAGTTGCACCATCATCACCTGCCAGGCACATCCTTCACTGGCGTTCATCCACCCGCGCATGCCGGTCAGTCTCGACCTGGATCAGGTAGACCGGTGGCTGAATAGCGAAACGGATGCCGATGCACTGCAGCAGATGTTGCTGCCGAAGCCGGATATCTCGCTGCAGGTGACTCCAGTCTCCATCTACGTGAGCAATTCCCGCAACAAAGGGGTGCAGTGCATCGAGCCGATCGGCGAAATCATGCATATCCATTGATTCCCCCTCTTGAAGGTGATCTGTAGCGCCGCAACTGGCGATATGTACAAGTAACAGCTGGTCGATGTATTCTCTGCGTTGTCTGCGCAAGGGACGCGGAACATAACCGAGGATGAATCTTAGAGGAGGGCCGCAAGGAACATAGTGATGAGTGAAGCTTCAACGGAACAGATAACAATGCAAGAGGCTGCGTCCACAGGCATGCTGATCGCATACCACGCCCAGCAGGCACCAGACCGCATGGCCGTGACGACAGTTTATGGAGAGCGAACCTTCGATGAATTGAATGGCCGCATCAACCAGTTGGCAAGGGTGTTTCGAAACGCCGGTCTGCAGCCGGACGACGCCGTGGCTCTGCTGTTGGTCAATCGATGTGAGTTTCTCGAAGTGTATTACGCTGCTATGCGCACCGGTCTACGAGTCACACCGATAAACTGGCATCTGACCGGCGATGATGCGGCCTACATCGTAGAGAACTGCGAGGCCAGAGCATTCGTCGCGGACGTGGAATGTGCCAACGTCGCAAAGCAGGCTCTTAGTCAGGCGAGCGGAGTTGCAGTCGCCCTGGCAGTGGGGGGTAACATCGAGGGATTTGATGACTATGGGGAGACGGTCGGTCAACAAGCGTCGCACAATATAGAGGACCCGAGCAGCGGCAGCCAGATGCTGTACACCTCCGGTACGACCGGACGGCCGAAGGGCGTTTATAGAGATAGGCTGGCGCGAAGAGGGGCACTTGCCGCTGCCGCACAGCCTAATCAGGCTGCGCCTGCAGCCGCCGCTGGTGCACCTGCAGCCCAGGCAGTCGTAGGACGTGCAGGCGGTGCGGCCGCCTACAATCCCGAAACCGATCGGGCGCTTTGCACGGGCCCCGGCTACCACGCCGCCCCGCTGGCATTTAACATCGTCAGCCCCATCGCTCAGGGCGTGGGCATCGTGATGATGGATCGTTGGGACGCGGAGGAGTGTCTGCGGCTGGTAGAGCAACACAAGATCACCCACACGCACATGGTCGCTACCATGTTTCACCGGCTCCTCAGTCTGCCGCAAGAGGTGAGGTCAAAATACGACTCCGGCAGCCTGCGCTATGTCCTGCACGGCGCAGCGCCCTGCCCGGTACACGTGAAACAGGCGATGATGGATTGGCTGGGTCCCGTTATCCATGAATACTATGCGGCGACGGAAGGGGGCGGCGGCTTCTTCATCGGGCCGGAGGATTGGTTGAAGAAACCGGGTAGTGTTGGTAAGGCACCGGAGACCAATGTCAACAAGATCGTCGATGAGGAGGGCAATGAACTTCCCCAGGGCGAAATCGGCACCATCTATTTTCAGGCGCCACAGGTTGGTCGTTTCGAATATTTCAAAGATAGCAAGAAGACTGCCGCGAGCTATATGGGCGACTTCTTCACCCTCGGTGATATGGGATATTTCGACTCGGATGGCTACCTGTTTCTGACCGGGCGCAACGCCGAGACCATCATATCCGGTGGGGTTAACATCTATCCCCAGGAGACCGACAACGTGCTGCTGAAGCACCCCGCCGTAGCCGACGTGTGTACCATCGGCATTCCCAATGAGGAGTGGGGTGAGGAGGTCAAATCCGTGATACAGCTCAGCGAGGGATATGGAGAGACCAAGGAGATGGAAGAGGAGTTGATCTCATTCTGTCGAGACGGGTTACCTGCCTTCAAGAGTCCCCGCTCCATCGATTTCGTCCACGAGCTGCCGCGCTTGCCGTCCGGCAAGATACAGCGCCGCAAAGTACGTGAACCTTACTGGGAGGGGATGGATAAACAGATCTGAGCGTGTTGCTCAGAGGCTCAATCAGATGATATTCGAGCCGCCGAGGATACTGCCCGCTCACGGAGTCAAACTGACACTATCGGTGATCGGGGCTGTAGCATCGCTTTGAAGTGGTATGGCTCAACGCGGTCTATCGCGACTCGGTCACAGCCGTTGAAGGCCGCGAATCTAACGATCTCCTCTGACAGATCTTCCGCCAGTTCCGGCAAGTGCTTGCAGCTCTTCTCCAGCACCAGATTTCTGATCTGGAATTCCTTGCCCTTTCTTTCCGCTTTGGCATCCATCCGCCCGACCAACTGGTCGCCCCAAAGGATCGGCAGGGAAAAATAGCCAAATGAGCGTTTCGGTGCAGGCAAGTAGCACTCCAGTTGGTAGTCGAAGTCGAAAAGCTCCAACGTTCTCTTGCGTTGGATGATCAGGTTGTCGAACGGGGATAGAAAACGAGTGACTTTCTTTCCGATCCTTCGGGGCATGTTCTCCAGATGCTCCCTGGTGGTGTAGCGCCTTGTGTCGCCTATCGAAACCTGCACCACGCTGCCCTCTGCCAACATATCCTTAAGGGTGCGGCGGACACCCTTAAGGACACCTGAGGAGAGGATCCTACGGCTGCCCAACCGAATGTAGGCCAGCTCGTCGTCCGAAGCCAGGCCTAATGCAGTTAACATGCGTTCGGTCAGGAATCGATGCCATTCCTCTGTCGTGGGCTGTACGAGTTCCAGATCGTCCGGCAGAACTCTCTCCCGCAGATCATAGACCTTTTGGAAACCATCCCTGCGCACCACCATCAGATCTCCGGCCATAAACAGTGTTTCCATGGCGAGCTTGGCCGGCTTCCAGTCCCACCAGCCGCTGCTGCGATGATTCGAATCCTGAAAGTCTCTGGATTGCAGGGGTCCCTCGGCGCGGATTCGATCCAGCACGTATCGCTGCGTTTTGGAATTGCGCCGTGAGGCGTCATTCCCTCTGATACGCATCATGCGCTGAAAGAACCGGTAGCTGCTCATGGGCAGATAGGAGGCCGCGTGGAACCAGTACTCGAAGATCTTCTTGTGCCGCCATTGGAGCTCGTCCAGCATCTTGGCGGTGTAGTTGTCCACACGGGTCCAGCAGGTGTGGTGGTGAGCTCGTTCTACCACAGAGATCGTGTCGATCTGCACGTACGCGAGTTGTTCAACCGCTTTCAGGAGCGCCTTCCTGCCCCTGCCAAACTGGTTGTGGCGCAGTAACCCCTGGCTTTGCAGGGATAGTCTGCGCGCGTCTCTGGGACTGAGTTGAATAGGCACCAGCGTGCTCCGTGTCACTGGATGGATGCAGCGTGAGTGATATTAGCCTGAACGGCGTCGCTTATGAAACCAGCTGTCACTCATGCTAAGCTTGACGCTGGCAACTCGTTCCTTCACTCCAATAGATGGTCAAAACATGAGAATAGTCGCAATCCTGCTGGCCCTGTTGAGTTTGCCCGCATTTGCTGTCAGCCCGGCTGCGGTCCAGGCAAGAAACGGCATGGTCACTTCCCGTTCAACACTTGCATCCATAGTTGGCGTGGACGTGCTTAAATCGGGTGGCAACGCGATCGATGCAGCCGTCGCCACCGGCTTTGCGTTGGCGGTGACCTACCCCTCTGCCGGAAATATCGGGGGCGGCGGCTTTGCAGTAGTACGTCTGCAAAGCGGCGAAGTTCTGATCCTGGATCATCGCGAAACAGCACCTGCATCCGCCACGCGGGACATGTACCTAGACCGGGACGGCGAGGTCATCAGGGGGCTGTCCACGCGCACGCATAAGGCTTCGGGTGTTCCCGGTACGGTGGACGGCTTGTTGCTGCTGTTGCAGAGATATGGCACGAAGTCCAGGAAGGAGGTGATGGCGCCGGCCATCCAGCTGGCTAGGGATGGTTTTCCGCTGACGCGCAATCTGGCCGCACAGTTCGCTCGTGTGCTGCGCGCGATGGAGCCCTATCCGGCATCCAAGGCCAAGTTCTCCAACAGTGGCGCGCCATACGGTGAAGGGGAGATCTGGAGACAACCGGATTTGGCAGCCACCCTGGCGGAGATTTCCGACAAAGGTCGCGATGGCTTCTATAAGGGCAGGGTCGCCAAGTTAATCGTTGCCGAGATGCAAAGGGGAAACGGTGAGATCAGCCTGCAGGACCTGGCGAATTACCGATCCGTCTGGCGGGAGCCGATCAAGGGTACCTATCGGGGCCATGAAATCTGGGGCATGTCACCGCCCTCGTCCGGTGGCGTACTGGTTGTGCAGATGCTCAATATGCTGGAACCGTACGATCTCAAGGCGTTGGGTTGGGGGAGCGCAAAGCTGATTCATCTGATGGTGGAAGCGGAGAGAAGGGCATATGCGGACAGAGCGGAGCACTTGGGAGATTCGGATTATTACGACGTACCGATTGCCAAGCTTACCTCGAAGGCCTACGCCCGCAAACGGTTCGCGGATTTCGATGCCGACAGAGCCAGTGACAGTGAAGCGATCGGCGCCGGTAGCTGGCCAGAGGAAAGTGCAGAGACCACGCATTTCTCGGTATTGGACAGCAAGGGCAATGTGGTGGCTCTCACCACGACCCTCAACAGTGGCTACGGCAGCAAGATCGTGGCGGCAGGATCCGGCATTCTTATGAATAACGAGATGAACGACTTTTCAATCAAGAAGAACGTCCCCAATCAGTTCGGCCTGATCGGCCGAGTGGCCAATTCGATTGAGCCTGGTAAGCGCATGTTGAGTTCCATGTCACCGACCATCGTCACCAAAGACGGCGTGCCGTTTTTGGTAACCGGTTCGCCCGGGGGCTCGACCATCATCACCACCACTCTTCAGGTCATCATCAATGTGATCGATCACGAGATGACGCTCGAAGATGCCGTATCGCTGCCGCGCATTCATCATCAGTGGAAACCGGATTCGATCACCTATGGCAAGCACGCAATCTCGCCCGACAGTCTGAAGGTTCTGCAGCAGATGGGACACCGCAACTTCCGCGCCATGAGCTGGGGCAGGGGTATCGGGGACGCCAACTCAATCCTCTACCGCGAAGGCGTCATCTACGGCATGAAGGACCCCCGCAACGAAGGTGCGGCGATCGGATTCTAAGGAATGTCGCCGCACGTCTTACTGATCGACGGGTATAACCTGATACGACGCATCTTTGAAGCGCGCCCACGACAAGAAACTGAAGAGCATTTGCAGGAGACAGTTGAGAGCGCCGTGCATTCGTTGCAGCGGGCGCTCGGAAGACATCAACCCAGCCACGCTTGTTGCGTCCTTGAGGCCCACGATACGACCTGGCGCCACTTGCTTTACAAGGGTTACAAGGAGGACAGAAAGCCGACCCCTGCGCCGCTGCTAAACGGGCTTGCCCGGTTTGAAGCGGCCTTTTCAGTTGTTGGGGTGCCCTGCGTCTCGGTGCAGAGCTACGAAGCGGATGATGTCATCGCCACATTAGCCTTGGGCATAACCGACAATGGGGGCAGTGTGGTCATCCTGTCCACCGATCGGATGTACCTGCAGCTGCTGCGCGATGGCGTCTCGGTGTTCGATCACTTCGGAGACCGATTCCTGACTACCGAGCACGTGCGTGAGAAATTCGGCGTCAGACCGGACCAGCTGATCGATTACTGGGCGCTGAGCGGTGCTGCTACCAACCATATCAAGGGGGTGCCGAAGATTGGACCGAAAAGCGCGCTGCAGCTGCTGGATCGGTTTGGTGATCTGGATGGCGTACTGAACGCTGAGCCATCGGACAAACTGATCGCCAGAGTCCAACAGTATCGGCGGGATGCGGAAGTCAGCAGGCAGTTGGTGATGCTTAAGACGGACGTGGAGGTTGGCGTCAATCTTAGGTCACTTCGGTATGTGCCGGATGCGGCCCCTCAGGAGTCCAACTTGTAGCCGGCACCCCTAACGGTTTTAATCAGTTCGGGGTGCTTTTGGTCAGATTCAATCTTCCGTCTCAACTTGACGACGAGTTGATCCACACTCCGGTCAGAAGGTGTCCAATCGCGGTCCGACAGCTCATCCATAATTCTGTCTCGAGTCAGTACCATACCTTTATTCTTGACTAACAGTGACAGCAATACGAACTCGTGGCTGGTCAAGTCGATGATTCGGTCGTTGTCGTCCGATAGCTGATGGCTATCGAGTCCCAGCGTATAGTGGGCGAACCTCAAGGTCGATGGCTCACTATCGTCGCTGCCGAATGGTTCCTGCGTGCGACGTAGCACGCTGCGAATTCGTGCCAGCAACTCTCGTTCATCGAAGGGTTTGCTAACGTAATCGTCAGCGCCCACTTCGAGTCCAACGACCCGATCTACAGCATCGGTGCTGCCAGTCAGAATGATAATCCCGAGTTTTGGCCTCTTCAGCCTGATCTCTTTGGCCAGGTCCAGGCCATGCGCTTCAGGCATGTGCAGGTCCAGCAGAACCAGCTTCGCCAGGTGCAGTTGCTCTCGCATCTCATCAGCAGTATTGGCAGTAATCACGTCAAATCCTTCCATCCCCAGGTAACGTCGGAGCGTCCGGCAGATTAGCTCATCGTCATCCACCACTAGAATGCTTGTTGCTGAAGACGTCATTACAACTCCTGTTGTCACTACAGACAGAACCGATGTGACTGCAGACTGATTATTACATACCTGATATCGCCCATAAACAGTCCGCAGAGCGCCGAACGTCCCAAAACCACTGGCCTGGGTACCATAATAGTAGTTGGATATTCGCTCCTCCGCCCGCTACATGGCGGTTACAAAAAACACATTGGACACATAATTCCCTTACATAACGTAGGTATATTGAGATCAAATCCCGTTAGAGGCGACATGATCATGAAGTCAGTCAGAAGGTGGTTCGGCATGAAGTCGATGACCCGTCTGCTAGCACTTGTGTTGATCCTCACATTACCGTTGGGCGTTGCATTGACGCTTTACCAGGACCGTATTCCCTCCCAGAGCAAGCCGTACATTATTCAAGGTTACTCACTGGCCAAGGCGCGATCGGCAGTCGAGAGCACGGGTGCTGAAATAACGCAGGTGTTGACGATCATCAAGGCTGTAGCGGCGAGGTTGACGATCAATCAATATGATCAGCTGTCTCACCACAGCAGTATCAGACGCATCTATCCCGATCTGGAACTGATTGCGTCATCCGGCAGTTACGTCAAGCAGGGAAAGAACAGGGACACATTCTACCCCGGCGAGGTCCAGGCTGATCACTTGCACCTTGAAGGCATCACCGGAGACGGCATCACAATTGCGGTGGTGGATTCAGGCCTTGGGCACCATCGTGCCCTGATCGAAGACACACGAGGAGAGGATCGGGTGTTGGCTTCCTTTGATGTGACCCGGACTTCGTCGTGGAAACGAAGCAGTGGCGATGACGAAGATGAGGAAGATGACGGATTTTCCTTGGACTCACTTTGGTCCTCCTCGACGGTCTTCACGCGTTCCTCAAGGTCATCCAAGCATTCCTCAAAGTCGTCCAAGCGTTCCTCAAAGTCATATCGGAAATTCGCCAAGGACAAATATGGGCATGGTTCGCACTTGACGAGCGTCATGGTGAGCAGCAAGCCAAGTCCCATGGCTTCGTGAACTGATCACTTCAAAACGATCGGTCAAAGG
>CEPV01083830.1_pt1 | contig 10771 bp, 6 predicted proteins | sample 530451 | NCBI WGS metagenome assembly CEPV01 (sample SAMEA2620097, study PRJEB7988) | marine metagenome | isolation source: saline water (ENVO:00002010), including | reverse complement strand
GCCGTCGGCGATGTGGATGACGATGGGGGCCTGGACGTGCTGGTGGTAAACCGCGATGGCCCTGCGCATCTACTCATGAATCGAGTGCCGATGCGCGGCGCGTGGGTGCGGTTCCGCGTGGTGACCGAAAGCGGCCGCCATGCACTGGGTGCCAGAGCGTCCGCTCGTATCGGCTCCGAAGAGCGCCACAAGACAGTGCAGGCCGCTGGAAGCTACCTGGCATCCCATGACCCCAGGGTCCACTTCGGTCTGGGATCGGCCGCCAGCGTGCGCGCGGTCAGGGTGCTGTGGCCGGATGGCGCCCTGGAGTCGTTCGGTGAGTTTGAAGCGGGCCGGACCTTCGCGCTGCGCCGGGGCAAGGGACAGCCAGTCGAAGTCCCCGTCAAGTCGGCTCGGTAGGTCCGTGATGGCCCCTTGGTCCAACGGTCCATAACCCGCGTTAGCATACGCGTTGATTCAGTCGCGGTTGCATGACTGAATCATGGTTTGGAACCTGCTCCCTGACGCAGTTCAACGGTCCGCCCCACCTCGAAGTCACCGAATCGCGCCAGTTCGCCGCTGGGCCAGCGTACCGTGACATCGACCGCCCGGGTTTCGCCACCCAACCCGAAGTGAACCCGCGGATCGTTGGACGCCAGGTAACTGCCTGCTGTCTGCACGTCGCGATAGAGTCTTCGCTCCCCCGCCCGCAGCGAGACCGTTGCGCCGTGCGCATCGCGACCTTCCCGGCTGATCACACGAAACCGCACCCAGTTGCCCCGGGAGGGAGCCCTATTCATCAGCAGATAGGGTTTCGCATCGCGATTCACGATCAGGAGATCCATGCCGCCGTCGTTGTCGACATCGCCGTAAGCGAGACCACGGCTGGTGTGCACCAGGGGCTCTGCGACGCCGCCGTCCGGTCGGACCTCTTCGAACCGGCCGTTTGCGTTCTTACGGTACAGCACGTTCGGCTGCACGTATGGATCGCTCTCGGCGGGCTGAAAAAATGCGATCGCACCGTTGGCATGGTAGAGGTCGAGGCGCCCATCGTTGTCGAAGTCGACCAGCGCCACCCCGAAACGGGTATTGCGCCGACTGCTCGCGCCCAGGCCTACGGCCGCGGTGGCATCGACGAAGTAACCGCCCTGATTGCTGAAGAACGAATCCGTCTGCGTGATGTTGTTGACGACCAGAAGATCGACGTCGGCGTCGTCGTCCACGTCTGCTGCGGCCACGCCCATGCCCGCCTTGGCGATACCGTGTTCGTCCACATCGCAACCCCACAGGGTTGCCTGATCCTGAAAGCGCAGGTCACCGCGATTGATCCACAGCTGATCGACCATCAGGTCGTTGGCGACGAACAGATCGATGAGTCCATCCTTGTTGAAATCGGCCCCGATCAGACCGAGCCCCGGTCTCGAAGCCCTATAATTGCCGGCGTAGTTGCCGTAGGCGAGGTCGATCCCGGCAGCTTCGGTGACATCGGTGAAGCTGCCGTCGCCATCGTTGCGGTACAACACGTCCATGGCCGGCGCCGCGTAGTTCATCGGCAGACAGTAAGTGCGCACGCCGCCGTGGTAGCAGTCGCGCTCAATACTCAAATCCCAGTCGATGTAATTGACCAGAAACAGGTCGAGATCACCGTCGCGGTCGAGGTCGATGAACGCGGCTGCGGTGCCGAATCCCGGGTGGTCGACTCCTGCCGTCGCAGATACGTCCTCGAAGTACCCGCTGCCGTCGTTGCGCAGCAAGACATTGGGCCCGACGTTGGTGACGTAGAGATCCACGTCGCCGTCATTGTCGTAGTCGCCCGCAGTCACCCCCATACCATAGCCACGATCTGCCGCCGCACCTGGGTCTTCTGCTGGGACAAATCGTCCGTCGCCCTGGTTGAAGTAGAGACGGTTGGCCGGGCCGATCGTTGCGGCTTCAGGATCTGACTCGCCAATGTAGCCTCCCTGCACGATATAGGCGTCGAGGTCCCCGTCTCCGTCGACATCTGCGAGTGCCGTTCCACTACCCATGATGTCAGGAAACAGCAACGGACTGTCGCCGCCGGACTGGCCGGATTGATGCTGAAAGTCGATACCGCGCGGTGCCGCCTCTTCGCTGAACCACGGCGCGGCGCGCTCGCCATTGGAGCACGCAACTACGAGATAAAAGGCCGCTAGAACCGATGCATGAACAGCTCTGAACGACACCCCTTTCATAAGCCGTCGCGGCCCCAACGAGGGCGTCGTGAGCGACTGCGTCATGCGCGACTGCGACATTGCGCCAGCGACCATCTGAGCCAGCAGGCTATCGGCCACTTTCGAGTTCTGCGAGTCGTCGCAGGGCGCTGGCAAAATCGTTTGGATGAGCCCCAAGCTGCTGCGCTTTCAAAAGCGTGGTGCGGGACTCTTGGTAACGACCGTCCTCGGCAAGACTGCGACCGAAGTAGATGAGGGCCTTGGCGTCGCTGGGGTCGAGTGCAACCGATTTCTCGAAGTACGCGACCGCCTTCGGCCAGTCCTCGCGGGAGCCTTCAACCATCGCCATGTAGTAATAGCCCTTCGGCGAGTGCGCCTTGTCGAAAGCTACCATGGCAGCGTGGTAGTCGCCGCGACCAATCAGAATCTCTCCCATAAGCTCATGTCCAGGGCTGAGGTCCGGGCTCAGTTCGACAGCACGTTCGACATGCTCAAGCGCCAATTCGACGTTGCCGCGGATCTGATATCGATGGGCAATGTGGAAGTGGGACGAAAATGAGTGCGGGTACACCTCAAGTGCGTGCATCAGCACCTCGAACGACTCGTCCACCTTACCCACCTCGGCATACGCTACACTCAAGCTGTGCAACAGGGCCTCATCGTTAGGATCCCGCTCGCGTAAAGACTCGAGCACCGCCAGTGCATCCTCGGCACGATGAGAGTCCACAAGCAGCTTAGCGTAACTGAGCCGGCCTCTGAAGCCGCGCACGTAATCCCACTGAGCGAATTTCCTCTCGTCGTCCCACACGAGCGGCCCAGCGTCACGGCCGAGCATAAAGGCGATTTCGGCCTCGGCCTTTTTCCCCGAAGCTCGGTAGCCACGACCCAGGAGTCGATAGACGAGTGGATGACGGAATTTCTCTGCCAATGGTTCCAGCAAGCGCACGGCATCGTCAGGCTTTCCTCGTCGCAGCAGCGTGCGGGCCAGACCGATGCGTGCCGGTGGTTCATCCTTTAATGCGATCGCCTGCAGGAAGGCAGCTGCTGCTGCTTCATCACGGTTGAGATCGTTGAGGTATGTGCCCCGCCAAAGCCAGGCGGGCAGGTAGTCCGGATCCAGTGCCTGGGCACGGTCGAGGAGTTCCAGCGCCAGTTCGTGCTCCCCCCGAGTGGCAAGCAACAAGGAACGATAGTAAGGCCAGAGGAATTCTTCGGGATCCAGAGCCTCTGCCTGCGCATAGCTAAGGCGAGCCGCCTCGATCTGTTGGTTTATCTCATACGCGATACCGAGTCGTCCCCTCGCCACACCTGACGCAGCGTCTTCGAGTGCCTCCTTGTACATGCCTTTGAGAAAACTCGCGAGTTCCTCGTCCGGCGAGTCAAATCCCGCCTGGGCCGGCGGGCCGACGCGCGCCATACCGGAATCACCGCTGCACCCCAACATGATCGCAACGATCAAAAACGTCGGTAGTTGCCCGTACAGGCTCGGCTTGTATGTACGCTCGTACGGCGTGATCGAGTGACCCATTAAAGTTCCAGAAACCTGATCAATCCAACTCGACAATGTGGGTGTCAAGCCGAGAATAACGTCTGTGTCCAATCATGGTCAAGCTGCAGATAGCGCCGCCATTCCTAACGATCTTACTGATGTCCGTCCCCGCGCCGCAGTTCGATCGTCCGGCCCGCAGGGAAATCGCCAAATGCCTCAGTCTCAGCATCAGGCCAGCGTACCTCGACTCTTCGCGCCCTGTCCTCATCTCCCAACCCGAAGTGCACACGCGGGTCATTGGACGCGAGATAGCTTCCTGCCGGCTGCACATCCCGGTGGACACGCCGGTCCCCGATGGTGGCCGATACGGTCGCCCCATGGGCGTCACGCCCCGTGGCGAGGAGCACCTGGAAGCGGATCCAGTTGCCCCGCCCGGCAACTCGATTCCTCAACAGGTAAACCCTGGCGTCCCGATTCACGACCAGCAGGTCCAGACCCCCGTCACCATCGACGTCACCCACGGCAAGGCCACGACTGGTGTGGACCAGCAGTTCCGTGGTGCCGCCCCTGGGCAGCAATTCCTCAAATCTTCCAGCCTGGCCTTTGTAGAGGAGATTCGGTTCAGCATACGAGTCGTCCGCATCCAGCTCTACCGGAATGATCGCACCGTTCGTCTGGTACAGGTCCAACCACCCGTCATTGTCGAAATCGGCGAGGGCAACGCCGAACCGCGTATAGCGGCTACTCAGGCCACTCAGTCCCATCTCGGCGGTGGCATCCGTGAAGTAACTGCCCTCATTGCGGTAAAAGGAATCGGTCTGCAACTCCAGGTTTACCACCAGCAAATCGACGTCGGCATCGTCGTCTATGTCCGTCGCAGCGACCCCCATACCCGCCTTTGCGCTGCCGTGCCCGTCCACCGCCACCCCCCGCAGCATGGCTGCTTCCTCGAAGTGCAAATCTCCCCGGTTGAGCCAGAGCTGATTGAACATCATGTCGTTGGCGACGAACACGTCCGTCAGCCCGTCGCCATCGAAGTCGGCGCCGATCAGCCCAAGTCCGTTGCCGAACGCGTGGTTGAGTCCCGCAGCCACACTCACATCCGTGAAAGTTCCGTCGCCGTTGTTGCGCAACAGGTGGTCGGCTGCGGGAGCATTGTAATTCTGCGGTGCGCAGTAGACGCGCAACCGGTTCAGGGAGCAGGGCGTCTCGAGCGCCAGGTTCCAGGTGACATAGTTCACCAGAAAGAGATCCAGGTCCCCATCGATGTCCAGATCGAGGAAAGCAGCGGCCGTCCCCCAGCCCGGTTCGTCGACACCGGCCGACGCTGACACATCCTCGAAGCGGCCATGCCCGTCGTTTCGCAGCAGGACATTGGGCCCGACATTGGTCACGTAGAGATCCGTATCCCCGTCATTGTCGTAGTCGCCAGCAGCGACTCCCATCCCATACCCTTGGTCACCGCGGTCCTCTGCGTCCGGGGCCGCGTCGAAGGAACCGTCGCCCCGGTTGACATAGAGTCGATTGCCCGGGACCGACCCACTGCGGTCTGCCAGACTACCGCTTTGCACCAAATAGACATCGAGATCACCGTCTCTGTCAATGTCGACCAGTGCGGCGCCACCCCCGATGATCTCCGGCATCAGGTAGGTGCCCTGTGCGCCTGATTCATGGCGGAAGTCGATGCCCCTGGCGGCAGCGACCTCCTCGAACCAGGGCGAGCCGTCCAACTCCGGCTCCTCGTCAGGCCCCGAGCAACTCCAAAGGACGAGCGTGAGGATCAGCCACAGGTGTGCAGCGCACCTGGCCGGTGGTTTGCGGTCGAGGATTCTGTCTGCGCCCCTCACCCGGACCTCGCACTGGATTGCGCCTGCAGCTCTGCGAGGCGCCGACGCGCTGCGTTCACCTCCCTCGGCTGATCGGCGAGCTTCTCCGCCCATAGCAGGACCGCTTCTGCCTCACGGTACCGGCCCAGTTCACCGAGACAGTGCGCAAGCTCGACCTGAGCCGGGGTAAGGGTCTCGTTGATGCGAACGGCCTGCCGAAAACGCCCGGCTGCCTCGATCCACCGTTCCCTGCGCATCTCGATCATACCGGCCGTGTACAGCACATGTTCCGGGTTCCGCACGCCGTAACGCAAGGCCCGGTCCAGTGACGCCAGCGCCTCATCATGACGGCCCAGATCCATCAGCATCCTGCCGACCCACTCGTGGTCGCTGCCTCGTTCCGGGATCAGCTCCTGGGCCCGATGCATGTGACGAAGGGCACGGCTGGTATCCCCCAGTTGATGGTGGATAGCCGAAATGAGGCGATGCAGATAGTAGTTGTCGGGACTCGCGTCAATGCCGTGCTGCAGCACAGCACGGGCGCGTTCCAGACGACCGACCTGTGCGTAGGCGTGGCCGAGTCCAGAGAGCAGGGCCGGGTGATTCGGCCGATCTTGGTACAATGTTTCCAAGATGCTCAAGGCTTCGCGCCCTGCCCCTATGGCCAGCAGGTTCTCGGCACGCGTCAAACGGCCGGTGAAGCCGCCGATGTACAGATCCAACGTCGCCCTGTGCAGATCGGGCCACAGCCAGGCTCTGTCCTGCGGCCCCCTTCGTCCTCGGGCCAGGGCGATGCGTGCCTCTTCCGATCGGCCCAGCGCCCGGTAGGCACTGCCCAGAAGCCGATGAATGTAGGGATGTGGCATCTCGGCAACGGCGGGTTCGAGCAACGCCACGACCTCATCGTGCCGTTTCTGCTGCAGACGCGTACGGGCCAGTCCGATTGTGGCCGCCGCGCCACCACCCAGCTCGGTGGCGCGATCGAAAGCCACGGCAGCCTTCTGGTACTCGCCCCGTTCCAGCAACCAGGCTCCACGCCACAGCCATGCGGGGATATACCCAGCGTCGACGGCGACCGACTTATCAAGGCTGTCCAAGGCAGACTCGTGATCGCCCATCTCCCAGAGCAACATGGCGCGCAGATACGGCCATTTGGACTCTGTCGAGTCCAGCACTGTAGCCTGTGCATAGGTCGCCAATGCCGCATCAGTAAAGCCGTTGACCTCGTACGCCATGGCCAGCCGGCCACGGGACTCGCCGGATCGCGGATCGCTCCGGGCAGCAGCCAGCATCTGAGCCAACAGCCGCGCCAGATGGGGATCCTCGTCTTCGAGCAGCACTGCCACGGGTGCATCCACCGTGCCGGGCGTCTCAGCCATCACTGGCTGAGGCCCGTCGATCGCGAGCTGGCCAGTCACGGGTTCTCTGGTCCCCGGTGTCACGGGTTCACTCATTCCAGGTGTGGTATCTTGCGGATCCTGCAGACAGCCAGCGAGTACGCATACCGTCACTGCAAAGGTCGCTGAATGCCTGCGCCAGGGCTTAGACGTGCGCGTTCCCTGCCAGAGCCAGCCGCCGGCACACGCGCGTACCAAACCACACATACAGACGTTGGACAATGCGATACTCCTCCTGTGCCGCAGCAGTCGTAATGGAAACTCGCGGCTTGCCCACAGCAAACTGTGCGAGCCTAACACAACCTATGCGCGAGCCTAACACAACCTAATAGACCACGTTTCCGGTCGATGGGCAATGTCGCCGCCAACCAACTGCGGGGCCCCGGGAGGAGACTGCGACAAACAACAAGGGTACTGAGACCATCCCAGAGAAGACACGCGCCTTCTTTGACTACGTCAAAATACGCAACCCCAATCTGCACCTGACTCGTGTACGGTCAGAGTAGATTCGCCGTGGCTGTCACCAGTGGGGTTTACTCAGCCTGTGAATCCCATGTATTATCCACCTGCACGAATGGCACGATCCTGACAGTGAGCGGCGATCAGAACACGCCTATAGTTGAGTTTCACCTATTGCATGGCTCCTTCGTGGTCCTCAGCTATTTCGTGGACGGGCTTGATCCTGCTGAGCCGCAACTGCAAGCCATACCTGAACGACAATCACAACTACTATCACCTGTTTTGACGAGGCTATCCCAAATGACTAAATCCATGTTGGCTCGATTCACTCTAGCCGCCTCAATGGCAGTGTGGGCTACCACATCAATTGCCGCAGAACCTGGTACAGAGCGCTCCACTGAATCACCGGATAAGGCTGCCGAGGCCGCCCCAGAGGATCAACCACTCTCCCCCGACCAAATCTACGAAGCGCGGCGATTGGGTCTGCAGCTCTACTCAGAAAGAAAATATGAGGAGGCATATCCGCACTTGATGACTGCTGCCAAGCGCGGTTTCAAACGACCCCAGGCACAACTCGGATTCATGCATCTCAGCGGTCTGGGAAACACGAAGAAGGACACCCGGTATGCCATAGGCTGGTTGGGTGTTGCTGCCGACGGGATGACGGAACGACCCATCGAGAAGTATTTCAATGATATCTGGCGAAAGATCCCTCAGGAGCACCTCCCTGGCTACCAGAAACTGGTAGACAATTTTGTGGCGAATTACGGCACCGACGCGAACGATATCAAGTGTAAACGCGTCAACAAACGTGGATCCAAGATTCGGCAGGTGAGATGTGAGCTCACCGACCCGAATGGCCGGCCGATCCGCGACGAACTGGAAGATGCGTTTCGAGCTACGATGCAGGAATTTGAATACGGAAGTGCATCAGCGCCCGGAAGTGCATCAGCGCCCTCTGGCGGGCCCGGAGGAGGGTCCGGAGGGCCCCGCTGATATTCGCCTGAATCGTCCCTGCGGTATGTGATCGGGGAAGAGGTGTGATGGGCTTTCTGCGGCAAAACGCTGGGAACGAAGTTCGCTGTAGGCAACAATAGTTACTTGTTGCCTTGCGATGCCGGTAGTTGTGGGCCAATTCAAGGCTCGTCAAATCCTCGGGCACTGGAAGACGCCCAAATCGCTCCAGCCGAGGAGCGATTACGATTGCCGTCTGCCCACCCAACAGATTGTGAAGGGCGCCCTCGATCCCGGACTTGCTCTGTTGATCAATGCCGACGGCATTCCGTCACCAATGACCTCAACACCCATCGATGGTCCTGGTCAGCAACCTGAGTGAGCAGAAGGCTCCAGTTTCTGAAGGTCACGCGAATCACAATATCTGAATATCTGAATATCTGAATGCGACTTGCGTGTTCAGCGGCCGTTTGTTTGTTGATCCTGCTGGGCCTGTTACCATGCAGTCGCGATTAAAGAGGAGCACTGAGGTCAACCAGGTTTGAGAGCACCTTCGCCAGTAGGGTATACGGGAATGGCGGCCCTCGGCCGGATCCGTCAGCGGCGTTTACGCCTCGCACAGTCGGGCGAAGCGGGTAGCGCCTATGGGTAGCCGGGTACCTTGCCCCTTACGCCTCGCGTGCCCGGGCAAAGCACCGCGCTGGCTGCTGGTGCTGGCATGGGTCCTGGTGGGTTGCAGTGGCAGCGACCGGGTCGGTGACCCTGTGGTGGCCGGGCTCGATGCCGTGGAGCCTGAACTGGTCGAGTTTCTCGACGAGCTGATCGCCGCCGCCAGGGCCAGCCACGAATCCGGCTTGGTGCGCGGGCGATTGGGCATGGGGTACGACGCGAACGGATTCCATACGGCCGCCGAGGTCACCTATGCGCAGGCCGAGGCCCTCGACCCCAAGGATTTCAGGTGGCCGTATTTCCGCGCGATAGCCCTTGCGCAGCTCAGCAGGTACGAGGAGGGGCTGGCTTCAGTGGACCGGGCCATCGCCATCGATCCGGGGTACGCATCTGCCTGGTTGTGGCGTGGCACCTGGTTACTGGACCTGGATCGACACGAGGAAGCCGCCGAGGCCTACGGCCGGGTGGGGCCAGCAGCGGATCCGATCATCACTGCAGTGGCCTCGGCAGGTATCGCCAGGACGTTGATGCGGCAGGGCCGGTCCGATGACGCCGTAGTGCGGCTGGAGGCGGCCGCTGCCGACTATCGGCATCCTGCCATCATGCGCCTGCTGGCAAATGCCTACCGGCGTGTGGGCCGGATCGAGGACATGCGCCGCATTGAGGTGGGTGAAGATGCCAGTTCCCTGACCTGGCCGGACAAGTACCTGATCGCGAAACAGGATTACATCCGGGGGTTTAGTGGCAGGATGTTGATCATCGAGCGTCTCATCGACCAGCAGAAGTCCCAGGCGGCACTGGAGATGCTCGAACCCTTGCGGGAGACAAAGCCGAACGACCGCCGTCTGCTCAACAAGCTGAGTATTGCCTACAGTTTGGCGGGGCGGAGCGCCGATGCTTTTGAGACACTGAGGCGGGGGCTCGAGGACCATCCCGATTTCCATCTGTTGCACTACAACATAGCTGTTCACTACGAGAACAGGGGTGAGGATCAGCTTGCCCTGCTGCACCTGAACCGGGCCCTCGAACTGCATCCGGGACTCCAGGCGGCCCGCCAGCGCAAGATCAGCTTACTGAGTCGCGGCGAGCGGTTAGAGGAGGCGCTGGCCGCTACCGACGCGGCGTCCCGTTATGGCGCCGATCCCGGCGTGCTGTTCTATGGCGGATTGCTGGCGGGCGCTCTGGAGCGATGGCCGTTGGCCATCGAACGCTTCGAGCAGGCGCTCAGGCTGGACCCCGGTGTGGCGCGAACTCACCTGTTTCTGGGTCGCAGTCTTGCGGAAGTTGGTCGGTTCGACGACGCCCGACGTGCCCTTGAGCAGGCACAGCAGATGGGTGCCGAGACCGAGGATATGGTGGCTGCCCGGCGCAGGCTCCGATACCTCGAAGGACAGCGCAGGTGACAGGGGCTGGGGGGCGGCTGGGCCATACATTATGGGGGATTTTGCCGGGATTCTTGCTCGTCCTGTCAGGGTGCACCGAGCGATCCCCAGACACGGATGCGAGCCCCGAGATCGATGCCTGGTTCGTGGAGGAGGCGATGAGAAGGGGTATCGACTTCCGCTATGAGTCTGGATTCACCGGGGGAATACTGATGCCCGAAATACTGGGCGGCGGTGCGGGACTGGCGGATGTGGACGGTGACGGTGACCTGGATGCCTATCTGGTGCAGAGCGGCTGGAATCTGGCGGCGGGACCAGGTGCCAACGCACTTGGGAATCGACTCTACATCAACCGCGGTGACGGCCATTTCGATGCGGCGAAAGACATGGGTCAGGCCGGCGACCGGGGCTACGGCATGGGTGT
>CEPV01092979.1_pt1 | contig 10772 bp, 10 predicted proteins | sample 530451 | NCBI WGS metagenome assembly CEPV01 (sample SAMEA2620097, study PRJEB7988) | marine metagenome | isolation source: saline water (ENVO:00002010), including | reverse complement strand
AGTTATGTTCATCATGCCACCCATCTGTGATGGGTGGTTTTTGACAAGTTCCGAAACAATAAGATTCTTTTTTTGAGAAGATAAAGAAAAAAGGAATTTTTCTGAAAAATTTATGCATTCTCCCAAGTCTCATCCTCTTTATTGTCCCAAAGTTCTTTCATTTTTAGTTGTTGAACAATATATAAGAATATATCATATTGATTTTTCTTTTTCATTTTTCTAGTGTAGAAATTCAAAATATTTATAAATATTGCTCTGTGGTTAAAAACAAAAGGTGATTTTTTGGACAATAGAGTTAAATCAATAAAAGCATTGGAAGTTCTTGATTCAAGAGGAAACCCCACTGTTAAAGTCATTCTGAAAACTTCCCGTTATTTAGTTAATGCTGCAGTTCCTAGTGGAGCATCTACTGGGATTCATGAAGCTTTTGAATTACGGGATAATGGAAAGAGATATAATGGCAAGGGAGTTCTAAAAGCTGTAAATAATGTTAAAAAGATAGCCAATAAAATAAAAGGAGTTGATTGCACTAATCAAAATAAGATTGATCAGATTATGTTAGATCTGGATGGAACAAAAAATAAGTCTAAATTGGGCGCAAATGCAATTCTTGCAGTAAGCATAGCAGTATGCAAAGCAGGCGCTCTTCAGAATAATATGGGCTTGTTTGAGTACATTAAAAAAATATCAAAAACAAAAACAGTATCATTACCCATACCCCAATTGAACATCATTAATGGTGGAAAACATATAGGTATTGAAAATGACATTCAGGAACATATGATAATGCCTATAAAGTTCAAAAGATTTAAGGAAGCATTAAGGGCAAGTGTTGAAATTTATCATGAGTTAAGGTCAATATTAAAGAGAAAATACGGAGCGCAAGCCACTTTGACAGGAGATGAAGGTGGTTTTGCTCCGATAGTCAATAATATTGATAAAAGATTAGAGTTGATTGATCAGGCTATAAATGATTCTGGTTATAAAAATAAGATTTTTTTAGCTCTGGATTGCGCGGCTTCAGAGTTTTTTTATGATAATCATTATAAAATAAGAAATAAAAAGTATAGTTCTGGGCAGCTAATAGATTTCTATAGAGATTTGGTAAAAAAATATAAAATAATATCTATAGAAGACGGTATGGCTGAAGATGACTGGGAGGGATGGCATCAACTTAACAAAGAATTAGGTAAAAAAATACAGATAGTAGGAGATGATTTACTGGTCACAAATGTCAATAGAATTAAAAGGGCAATAAAAGAAAAATCTTGTAATTCTTTGTTATTAAAAGTCAACCAAATTGGAACTGTAACTGAATCTATCGAAGCAGCAAAATTAGCTTTTAAAAACAAATGGAATGTTGTTGTAAGCCATAGAAGCGGAGGGACAATAGATTCTTTTATTGCTGATTTGGTTGTTGGATTAAATTCTGGACAGAGTAAATTCGGAGCTCCTGCCAGATCAGAAAGAACTGCAAAGTACAACAGACTTTTAGAAATAGAAGAAGCACTTGGAAGTAAAGCTAAATTTGCAAGGTTATAATGATAAAGCTAGTACTCTTAAGACACGGAGAAAGTACTTGGAACAAAGAGAATAGGTTTACTGGTTGGACTGATGTAGATTTAACTGAAAAAGGAGTAGAAGAGGCTATAGAATCTGGTCAGATATTAAAGAAAGAAGGATATACTTTTGATATTGTTTTTACTTCTGTACTCATAAGGGCAACAAAAACAACTGATATTGTCTTGAAAGAGATGGGCTTATCAATTCCTGTTAAAAAATCATGGCGCTTAAATGAAAGGCATTATGGAGCTTTACAAGGCCTAAATAAAGCCGAGATGGCACAAAAGTATGGTGAAAAACAAGTTTTAAGGTGGAGAAGAAGCTATGATATTAGGCCACCTGCCCTTGAAGAAACAGATAAGCGTTATCCTGGAAATGATCCTTTATACAAAGGTTTAGACAAAAAAGATATACCTTCAACAGAATCATTAAAAGATACAGTAAAAAGGTTTGTGCCATATTGGAAAGAGAAAATTGTTCCAGCATTAAAAGATGGGAAAAAAGTTCTTATTTCAGCCAGCGGAAACAGCTTGAGAGCTTTGGTAAAGCATATTGACAATGTTCCCAATGAAGAAATTGTGCATTTCAACATCCCAACTGGTGTGCCATTAGTTTATGAACTTGATGATAATCTAAAACCAATAAAACATTACTTCTTAGGCAACCAAAAAGAGATAGAGAAAAAGATGAATGCTGTTAAGAATCAGGGTAAGGCTAAGTGATTAAATACCTTATCTGTTTTTCTAATATTCATTTCTTAAGTATTTAGAAACCCTTTTTTTGCATTCTCTTTTAGCTCTACAGTAGGAAATTTGTTTGGAAACCACCTTATCTTCCACGAATTTTTATATTCCACTCTGCCAATTTCCTTAGGTGTTAAATGCTCATTACCAGAACAAAAAAAACATGCTTTTTTTTCATTAGTATTGTGAATTTCCTTAAACTCCATACGCCTCTTTTTTCTTTCAGTTGCATGACCTATCCATCTGTCCAATATATGGTCTTTTCTTAATATCCCTATAATTAGATTATTCCCAGAATAAAGTTATTTAAAGGTTACGAAAATAACACAAGATTATGGAATTAAAATTAATAAAAAACAAAATACCTGAAAAATTTTACAAAATTCTTGAAAAAGAAATAAAAAAACTCAGGCCAGCGCAGGAAAAAGCAATTAAACATGGCCTATTAGACAAAAAGAACCTTCTTGTATGCACTCCAACAGCATCTGGCAAAACTTTAATTGCAGAACTTGCAGCATTAAAATCAATTATTGAAGGCAATGGAAAAGCAATCTATATAGTACCATTAAAAGCCTTAGCAACAGAGAAATACAAGGATTTCAAGAAAAAATATGAAGGTATAGCAAAAGTAGCATTATCTATGGGAGATACAGATTCTGCTGATTCTTATCTTGTTGAATATGATTTAATCATAACCACATCAGAAAAACTAGACAGTTTGATAAGGCATCATGCACCATGGCTTAGCTTAATATCAACAATAATAATAGATGAGATACATCTTTTAAACGACCCAGGAAGAGGACCAACATTAGAAATCTTAATAACAATTCTAAGACAATTATTAAAAAAAGCACAAATCATTGGCTTATCAGCAACAATAGGAAATCCCAAAGAATTAGCAGAATGGCTTAATGCAGAATTAATTGAAGACAACTGGAGGCCTGTAAAGCTACATAAAGGGATTTATTTGGATGGAGAGATTGAGTTTGAGTGAATAAAATTATAAATATCCATAGCAGAAGACACAAATATTTACAATCACTAACGTTCCTGTATCCTTCGGAGATATACAAATTTGTTGTGTCTTCCTGATACACATGAAAATCGAAGATTTTCGGTGAACTGGGAAATCCAAAGGATTTCCGATTTGTCAGAAATTGATTTCGATTTCTGAACACACCGGAAACTCTGTTGAGTTTCCTAGTGTCCCGAAAACCAAGGTTTTCGAGGATCCTGGAAATCTATGATTTTCATGATAGTAGATAACTAACAATTGTTCAAAAATTTACTCAAATATACACCTCCACGGTTTTAAAGAAACAACAATCGCTGCTATTTTTCCATCTAAAGTTTGTTCTGTTTCAAAAAGTTCTCTTAAGCTTATATCATCCTCAGAATCTATATTTCTTTCTCCGACTACACATTTATTCATATAACTATTAAATTCCGCAGCGATAACACCAATATCAGACTCAGGTCCATAAAGAGATGCTTGTCTATCAAGAACTCTCTCAAGTCCTAACATTGCTTGATGTTCTAAATATTTTTCATCTACAGTTACAGACACTCTTCGGTCATGATATTCAAATGTTACATGATATTCTAGTTCTTGAGCTCTAGCAGCACTTGTTTCATCAATAGTTGGAAGTGGTACTCCATATGCTATACTTCCAGCTCTAATCGCAGTTGCACTTAACTCACTATTTCGATTTTGATATCCTTTCCGCAAATCTGCTCTACGCTTTACCTCTTCACTTAATTCATCTGGATCAGGACTTGATACAACTTGTGCACGCCAAGTACCATCATCTTTACGACGTTTTTTAGCCCGAGATCCTTTACGACCTTTTGTAGCCTTAGCTAAATATACTTCCTCTCCAATTTTAGGCATTTTCCCTTCAGTATAACTTACCTCACAAGGTCTTCCATCAGGTAAAACAACCCATGGAGCACCCTTATTATCATAATAAGCAATCTTGTGAGTAAGTATTGTTAGATTAGCACCTGCTCCTATAACAGCACCTTCATATCGTTTTGATATATTTTTTGACATTTTACAGCACGAACCCTAATTGATATTTAAATTTAATTATTTTGGAGTAGTATATAACTTTAGAATCGAATGTATTTAAAATAATTTAAAAAATCAAAGCCCCAATCCCTCAACAACAATATTAGCCTCAAATTTCTTTAAATCGCTATATTCCTGGCCAACTCCAAAATACATTATGGGTTTTTTTGTAACATAACTAACAGAAATAGCTGCTCCCCCTTTCTCATCGACATCTGCTTTTGATAGGATTAAACCATCAATTCCTACAGCTTCATCAAAGCTCTTAGCCTGCTCAACACAATCATTTCCAGTTATTGCTTCTCCAACAAATATCTTAAGGTCTGGTTTTGCAATCCTGATTATTTTCTTCATCTCTTCAATTAGATTTTTCTGAGAATGCAATCTTCCAGCAGTATCTACTAAAACAACATCAATATCCTTTGATTTAGCATGTTTTACTGCATCAAAAGCAACAGCCGCAGGGTCACTACCATAATCATGCTTTATCAGCTTTATTCCTAGCTTATCAGCATGATGCTGTAATTGTTCAATAGAAGCTGCTCTAAAAGTATCAGAAGCAGCCAGTACACAAGAAATATTCTTCTCTTTCAACATATTAGCAACCTTTGCTATTGTAGTTGTCTTTCCAGAGCCATTAATCCCAAAAAATGCAATAACAAATGGTTTTTCCTCTTTTGTCTTTATAGAACTCCATAAATCCACTTTCTCAACATCAAATAATTCATCTATAGAATTTTTTAATGATTCTTTTATTGTTTCTTCAATTTTAGTTCTCTTAATAGGCTTCTCAACCATATTTTGCGCTAAATCGTTCTTTATTTTATCTATCACTTCCATAGCAACATTATTTTCCATCAATATTAACTCTAAATCAGAAAATAATTTTTCAAACTTATCATAGCTTATCTTTGTTGTTGATATTTTTTCCGTAAACTTGCTAAAGAATCCTTTCTTTTCTTCAGTTGGTTCTGGTTTTTCATCTTTTATTGTTTCTTTCTCTTCTATTGGTTTTTCTTCGATGGTTTTTTCTTTTATTGTCTCTTCTTTTGCTAGACCTACTTCTGATGCAACACTTTTAACAGCATCAATTACCAAGTCAAAAAACTCAGATAGTTCTAAGCCTAGTTTTTCGCATTCTCTTATTATGTCCCTGTTAACTGCAGCTGCAAAATTTTTGTCTTTGAATTTCTTTTTCAGGCCTTTTAATTCTATATCTTCTATTGAGCCCTTCATTAAAGCATAAGCATGAATAAGGCCAGTGATTGTTTCAGAGCACGCAAGCGCATATTCAATTTTTTGAGTTCTTTGTTTGTCTTTTAGACCAGCGCAATCAAACCCATAGCCATGAGAAATGACAATATTGATGAAGTTATCATCAAATCCTGCTTGTTTAAGTATTTCAGAAGATTTAGTTAGATGGTCTTTAGTATTTTCTTTTGTTATGCCCCAATCAACATCATGAAGTAATCCAAGCATAGCCCAATATTCTTCATCTTCCCCAAGTTTTTTTGCGAGAGCTTTCATAATTGCTTCGCTTTCTAGGTAATGGTTTAAATCAGATATATCTTTGTTGTATTTTTTAACGAGTTCTAATGCCTCAGCTCTCGTCATTGGTAAAGAAGAGGTTGTTCTAGAAAGTTCCTCTATTGGCCCTTCTTCAATGGCTTTTTCTTTTATTGATTCCTTTTCTACTTGCTCTTCCTCTTTAACTTCTTCCTCTACTTTCTTAGAAAACTTGGAAATAGCCCCTTTTAATTTACCTTTTAAAAACTTAAACATATTTAACAACCCTATTTATTTTTAAGCGTAGAACCAATTTTGTTTATTTCTTTTTCCATTAAAGCAGCTTTTACAGTATTCTTTTGCAGTTCGTCTACAAGGCTCTTCTGGAGTGCCTGCATTTCATCAATCTGGTTTTCTATAACTTTTTTAGTAGATTCCAGATTTTTGTTCACAGTTATGTTAGAACCGACATTTACAATGAAGTTTTCATTGTCCTTGAGCTCTGCTTTTGCGTATATCCCGCTGCTTAATGGAACTAAAATCTCTGTACCTTTCTTAGCTTTTTTCATATCATCCAAGCTCTGGTTGGCCATTAAGAGTTCCATAAGCTGCTTTTCCAAAACTTCATTTTGCTTCTCTAACTGCTTTATATTGTTATGAAGCATCTGAAATTCCATATAAAGTTTTTGAAGCTCTTCTTCTGTCATTTAAACCATCTTCCTTATTTTTTCATGTAATTTTTCATAAACAATACCCATAGAAGTCCCTTCATGCTGTCTCTTTATTGTTTCTGCAAGCAAAGAACCTATAGAAATTACATTTATTTTTTTTATCTTCTTTTCTTCTGGCAATTCTATTGTATTTGTAACAAAAATCTCCTTTATAACAGAATTTTCCAATCTTTCTATTGCAGGTTCTGAAAGAACTGGATGTGTAGCCAGAACATATACCTCCTTTGCGCCGTGTTTTTTTATTAAAGATGCGGCTGCTGTAATAGTGCCTGCAGTGTCTATAATATCGTCCGCTAATATAGCAGTTTTATCTTTCACATTTCCAATAACATGCTCAACTTTTGTGACACCCTGCCTTGGCCTTCTTTTATCTATAATAGCAATTGGAGCATGTATAACATTTGCCAATGCTCTTGCTCTTGTAAGCCCTCCAACATCAGGAGAAACAAACACTATGTCCTTAAGTTTCTTCTTCAAAATATGTTCAGCATATAAAGGTATTAAATCAAGGTTATCAGAAGGTATATCAAAAAATCCTTGTAGCTGAGGAACATGCAAGTCAAAAGCCATTACAATATCCACTCCAGCAGTTTCTAACATCTTTGCGACAAGCTTTGCGCTTATTGGCTCTCTGGGCCTTGCTTTCCTATCCTGCCTTGCATAACCAAAATATGGAATAACAGCGGTTATTCTTGCTGGTGAGCATCTTTTCAATGCATCCACCATTATTAAAAGCTCCATGAGATTTGAATTAACATCAGGACTTGTTGGCTGTATAACAAACACATCACAACCCCTTACACTTTCCAATATTCTGGCATAAATCTCTCCATCATTGAATCTATGCATCTCTATTGGTGTAAGTTCTTTCTTTAAGTGTTTTGCAACTTCCAGAGCAAGGCTTTTATTAGCCGTTCCTGATATAAGTTTAATTTCTTCTTGCATATTATACCTCAAATTGCAATAAAGAACAATCTGTTAGTTTAAAAAGTTTTGGGATTCAAAAAAAAGCCTAAAGCCCAGGAAAACTATGTTTTCTGTTGTATTATGCTTCTGTTCTTAGTTCCTTATCAATCTCTTTCTTCGAATTAAGCATTATCTCAATTTCCCCAAAATGCTCTTGCTGTTCTATATTAATTTTTCTTTGTGTTGTTAGGTGCAATAAAGGTATAAATGTAAAAACCTGGTCTTCTTTTGTTTTAGATGGAACCAATTGAGAAAACATAACCTTATCTTTATTGCTATTGTAAAAAAACGATTTTATCTTTCCATAGACTTCTTTTATAACTTCTGTTACATCTCTTGTTTTTTTAGGTACTTTAAGACTTAATGGAGGTATAGAATTCAACACTCTTCTTTGTTTTACTTCCAATGCTTTTTCTAGCGCATCTACTAAATCATATATGGAAACTTTTCTTTTTCTTGGTTGCGGTGTTCTTGGTATAAGGGGAACTTTTTCACCATCACCTCTTTCAGGAACAACTTCCTCTAAACCAAGATCATCAGAAAGGTCTTCTTCTGTTTCTGTTAATAATCTGTCTAATTCAGACAAATCTTCATTAAGAAGCCGGTTTGATTTTACTTTTAGAAGAATAGCAGCAGCAAGCAAAACTTTACCAGACACCCTAAAATCAAGCTCTTTAAATTTTTTTATCGTCTCAATGTATTTCTTAGTAAGCATACTTACATCAATATCCCATGGATTCATCTGCTCTGTTTTTACAAGCTCATACAACAATCTCTGCCATGTAACTTCGTCCTTAGCGTATATTATTTCAAATATTTTCTCATGTGCTTCCATATTATAATTCCTGACGATACTTGTATATAAATTTAATGGAAAGAATAAGAAATCTTAAAATATATTTATAAATGGTTGTTTCTTTCTTTTTAAAAAAGAGGGTTAATCTCTCTAGAAGTTAATTCTAGGAAATAGTTATGGATAGTAAAATGGAAAGTAAAACTTTGGCAATAATAATGGCTGCTGGTTATGGAACCAGAATGGGAGATATAGGTGTACCTAAAACTATGCTGCCAGATGGGAAAGATAGACATTTTATTGATGATGCACTTACTTTTTTGAAATATGCAGGTGTCACTCTGGATTTTGCTGTTATGAGTCGCAATGAAGAGTTCTTCGCTGGCCAAAATACTTATTTACAGGAACATTGTAATTCAGGTAAGTTTGATGTATTATATCAGAAGACAGGACCTGCAGACCATGTGATTGCTTACATAAAGGAATGCTTTATGAATCGGGCTTTTCGTGAGTCAATCAAAAAGTATGATAGAGTTGTTTTATTGCCAGGAGACCATAAACTGACAAGTTCAGAATTAAATTTGGTTGATTTAATAGAAGCGCATAAGCGAAGGCAAGCAGATGTCAGTTCTGTCTATGCAAGTGGAACGGCAGGTTCAAGTGCTGTAAAGGAGTTAATTCGTGTTGATAATGAAGGCATGATGGAATATGTTGCTGATGGCAGAGTAAGTGATGTTAGTTCAATACATCCTAAGGAAGGTGCCATAGAAGTTACAGGAACAGGAGTATGGGTATTAAATAATTCATTTATCACCGTATTGAAGGTTGTCACTTCTTATTTGTACAATAAATGCACTCATGGAAAAATACCAAGCGTTATGAGGTGGCATCCATACTTGATTGATCAATGGTCTGGTGGTAGAGACACCCCTCAATCAATTGGAAAATAGACATCAAAACATTTTTAAATCTCTTATATTTCTGTTCTGGCAAAGCGGCCATTCTTACAGAATGGCAATTCAGGGGCCCGTGGTCTAGTCTGGTATGACAACTCGTTTACACCGAGTAGATCACCAGTTCAAAACGATTGGTTACATGCAATTAAGACATAACCAATCATGAAAGTCTGGTCGGGCCCACCATTTTCACTATTTTTTGATGCGCCAGTGATCTAGCGGCTACACGCTAAAATCGAAGATTTGCTTGTCTTCGGCACTAACGTGCCGCAGATGATAGGGCCTTGCCAAGGCTCTCACCCGGGTTCAAATATCCCAGAGGGATACCACAAATCCCTCAGGATTTGGGAGTCCCGGCTGGCGCATATTTTTCTTAAGAAACTTTTAAATATAGTCTTTATTTCTATTATTCCTTATGGGCCCGTAGCTCAGCCTGGTTAGAGCGCCGTTTTTAGAGTCTCTCTTAAAAGCGTAAGTCTTATATGACCACTAATGGCACAATGCTCAAAGCCATTAGAACTAGGTGAGCCGGAGGTCGTGAGAGGAATTTATTCCCGCGAATTCAAATCTCATCGGGCCCACTTTTTATTTTTTAAAACAACAATCTTTAAAAACTAAGAATTTTCTCTTAATAATACGCTCCCGTGGTGTAGATGAAAACAACTTCAGCACATTCCGGCCAATCATTCTGCCTTTTCGAAGCTTTTGGCTAAAAACAGGCAGGGACCTGGGTTCAAATCCCGGCGGGAGCATTTAACATTTTTCATAATAATTCTAATAGAAAACAACATAATCTTATCTTTGCATAAAGAATCAAATTTAACCTTCAAGCTCCGCCAAAAGCTTCTTGCTCCGGATAAACTACAATACCCTTGCCTTCTTCTATTTTCATGGCCACAGTCTTCTTTTGAAAGCTTGCACCCCTTAACTTCAAGATCTCGATCGCATTCTCTCTTACTTGGCCGCTTTTGAGGTTGTATAGAAGTATAACTCCATCTGCCAAAAACTCTTCTACACCACTTTCAGTTATTTTAGTGGGTATTTCTGTTGATTCTGTTATCAAGAAGGAAGTGGCATTTAATTGCTCTAAGAGCTTAAATAATGATTCAATATAAACCCTGTATGATTCGTCCATTCCATAGAATCCTGAGGCTATCCCTGATAAGGAATCAACAATGACCCAATCAGGCTTAAACTTTTCTGTAAACAAAATGGGAGTAATATCAATCATTAATGAGCCTTTAGTTTTTTTAATCAAAGCCTCCATATTCCTCCTGGTTGTAAATAAATCATATCTTTTAATAAGCAATTTGCTATCTTTTATCAGTTTATCCGGATCCCACCCAAAATCCTTCATATGTTTTTTCAAGCGTGATTCACTTTCTTCAAAACTCATATAAGCTGCGATTTCCATCCGGTCTTTGACCGGTGGAAGCGAAA
>CEPV01025821.1_pt1 | contig 10777 bp, 11 predicted proteins | sample 530451 | NCBI WGS metagenome assembly CEPV01 (sample SAMEA2620097, study PRJEB7988) | marine metagenome | isolation source: saline water (ENVO:00002010), including | reverse complement strand
GGTGTTAAGGAAGGATTTGTTTTAGTGAATGCAATGCACATAACTGCTTCTGTTTATATCAATGACAACGAATCAGGATTAATACAGGATTATCAAAAGTGGCTGCATAAATTAGTTGATGTAAAAGAAGATTACAGGCATAATCTAACAGGAGAAGACAACGCATACGCTCATTTGATGCGAACAATAATGGGGCGTGAAGTTGTTGTTGCCATCACAAACGGTAAACTTGATTTCGGCCCTTGGGAGCAGATTTTCTACGGTGAAATGGACGGCCAGAGAAAGAAAAGAGTTATGGTCAAGGTTATTGGGGAGTAATTTATTTCTTACTAGAATTGTACATATCCCAAGCCAATATTCCCATCACAACAACAGCAACATAGCTGAAATACAAAGGAATCTCAAAATTATGGATAGTAGCTGACCAGCTGAATATGGATCTTATGAGATGAAAAATAGCAATCATAGCAAAAACTAACGCTGCTAATGTTAATGATTGGTTTTTGTCCATCAGAATATATCTATCCGATATCCTATTATTTAAATTTATTGTTCGGTCTATAAAAATAACAAAATTTAAATATCACCTCTTCAATAATATTACTGAAAAATGGTGATCGCAGGGATAAAGAGGTTATGGGACAGCCAGAAAAGAAAGTTTAAAGACAGAAGAAAGGATAAAGGCAGAGTTGAATCCTTCAGGGAAACTGAAGAGATGAAGAAAGCTGAGGAAATCAAGAGGGAAGCTGACAGGCTGGCTCAACTCAAGCAGTATAAGACTGCAATTGAGGAGTACAACAAGGCATTGGAATTCTATCCTTATAAAGGCGAAGAGCCCGATATGTTCAAGAACGTGGCTGAATTCCTGTTCAAATGCAACTATAACATTGCTGCCTGCTATTCTTACTTGGATAATTTTGATGATGCAATAGAATTCTTTGACAAGGCATTGAAAATTGAGATGGCTGATGACAATAACAAAGTAAAGGCCTTGACAGGCAAGGGAAGCATTTTCTACAGAAAAAAATTATTGATTGACGGAAGATATAGGGCCGGTGCTTACAGGATTTCAATGGATGCAGACTGGGAAATTGGCGACGAACTGATTGAAGAATACAAAAAAGAGGATAAAAAAAAGAGCTATATCAAATTAGCTCACTCATGTTTTGCAGAAGCTTCTGATCTTGACAGATACAATGTTGACGCTCAGTACAGCAAAGGCCATATGGAAGTCTTGATGGGCAAGATAAAAGAAGCTGTTCAATCTTTTGATGGTGTTATTAGTTTGAACAAGAATTATCAAAACAAGGAAGGGTTAACTTTGTTTGATGAAATAAAACGAGAAAAAGGAATACAGATCAAGGCTTCTGAGATTATGGACAGGAATGAGAATGCTCCTGCAACTTTCAAGACAAAAACAGGCCATATGGTAAAGACAAGGGCAGAGATGATGATTGCCAATTTCTTGTTTGATCATAAGCTGTTATTCCAGTATAACAGTGTTGCGACCTGGGCTGACAAAGATGATTTCAGGCCGTCATTCTACATCCCAAAATTAGATCTCTATATTGAGCAGAACCCATATGATTACATCAAGGAATACGCAAAAGCCATGCGAGCCAAGACAAAGCAATATGACAAGCACAAGAAAAAGAACATCATGCTCACTTCTGAAGACGAGAATAACATTGAAGAATCTTTAAGTCTGAAGATGAAGCCTTATATTATACTGTAATAAAATTTATATAGATCTACTTATTTTCTATTCATAAGTGATTTTATGCCAGATGTAATTGAAGATCGAGCAAGTTTTGACGCAAGATTAGCAGAATATAAAAGAAGACTAGAACTATTTGGTAAAGCAGCATCAGATGTTGTTGCTACAGGTGGTCTTCAAAGTTTAGAAGAAAGTGCAAGATATCTCACTAAAACGAGAGAGTTATTGGCAAGAAGCGCGTTTATTAATCGAGCTCAAGAGGATGCGAGACAAAGTGCAAACTATGGAGTTTATCAATTATTAAAGCCTGAAGTTGACTTTGCAGACGCTTTAGTACGTTTAATGGATAAACGCGGAGCAACTGATACTGCTTCTGAAACAACACACGCAGGAGATGTAGGAGCTTTAGTTTCTACAACTTTACGCGGTAGGCATATTTTAGGACATCAAGAAAGTGCAGCAGTGGCACGGAATCACACATATCAACCACAAAAACATCCCGGACGTGTTAGATAATTCTTTAATCACTACCACTGGACATCTACCTAAAATATTTAAAGGAGCACTTTTGGTTTCTTTGTTGTGATAACCAACAGTTTTATTTTTTTAGAAAGAGTAGGTGATAAGATAGAAAAGAACATTTGGAAGAATGGAGTCTATAATTGGGATCATTTTTTAAACAGAAATTACATCAAAGGCTTGTCAAGATATAGAAAACTTTACTATAACAGGAAGATATTAAGCGCTAGAAAAGCATTATATAAGTTTGATTCAAACTATTTTCAAAAAGTTCTGCCTCAATCAGAAATGTGGCGATTGTATGATTTCTTCAGGGAAGATGCTGTATTTTTAGACATTGAAACAACAGGATTAAGCAGGAATTATCATGATATCACAGTATTTGGACTTTATGACGGCATAAACACAAAAATCATGATAAAGAACATCAATTTAGACTATAATGTCCTGAAAAAAGAACTGCAGAAATACAAACTGATTGTAACTTTCAACGGCGCTTCGTTTGATCTTCCGTTTATAGAAAAAAGATATCCAGGCGTGATACCAAAAATCCCGAATTTTGATGTCAGGTGCATCGCAAACAAACTCGGTTTAAACGGCGGATTAAAAAATATAGAAAAAAAATTGAATATTGCAAGAAAAGATATTATCGGTGAATTTGATGGTGGTGATGCACTCACTTTGTGGAAGATGTACAAGGCAACAGGAGATGATTATTACTTAAATTTGTTAGTTGAATATAATGAATTTGATATAATAAACCTAAAAACAGTTGCTGATCATTGTGTTAAAAGAATGAAAGAGAAATTATTAAATACCACCCTAAAGTAATTAAATTAGAAAGATTTTAATACACCATTTTCTCACCAAGAATACTATGCCAACAGTAGCTATAGTAACTCCAGTTTATGCAACTCCTGAAAATGATAGGTTGAAGTATTTCAGACATACTGTGAATAGTGTTTTACGCCAAAATCATAGAAATATTGTGCATATTGTTGTAGATGATGGTTCAACAGTTGATGTTGCTTCTTTTCTGCAAGACTACCACGATCCTAGAATAAGATACTTAAAAAGAGAAAAATCAGTTGATGATTTGAGAACTGCATCTAACGCTTTAAACATGGGTATTGATTACTGCCTTGTAAAAGACGGAAATATATTCGCAGCTAATGAAACTCGAGATTTAACTGCAGTGACTTTCGTACATTCAGACGATCTCTTGACTGAAGATAGTATAGCAATGAGAGTCAGCGGCCTCCCTAGTGGCTTTATTTTTACTGATATGGGCCAGTTTAATAATGGTGGAAGGAGAATACAAATAAAAAAAGGTAGTGCTAAATCAGTTGGGGACAGGACTTATGCATTGAGAAACCCGATGGCATTTAATCATCATACGATAATGTGGAATCTTCCATTTTTACATTATTTAAAAGAATTTGTAGCGAGAAAATACGATCAGCAAGGTGTTTTTGATAGTAAACTGTTTCATGGAGAAGATAGAGATATGTCTTTATCATCTTCAGAAGCCGCAATTGAAGGTGGTTTTGAAGTAGCCTATGTGCCTTTAATTTCAGTAATGTATAGGCAACACTCCCTATCCATAAGTGGTGAAGTTGATCCTGAACAACTAGCAATCCAGCATGATTTGAATTCGATGAAACACTTTGGAAGTCCTCAGCAAGACAGATCATTAGAGAGGATGTTGTCCAACCTACCTTGGTCGCTTGGTGCATTTCTTCCAAAAGAAATTAAACAAAGAATAAGACCAATAAAAGATTTAGTTGAAGATGTAAGATTACACGTCACTAAACCGCATCTATATATACGTCTAGTAAAACAGATATAGTTTATTCTGAAGTGCTTTGCTCAAGATTCTTTCAAACTATCACACTCAAAGAATTTATTCAACAGCCACTTTCGCGCCGATACTTTGCCCAGGCATTCCAGTGTCAAACCTGACCCTTAAAGCACCGCTATTGCCATGAATATTTGTTATTTCTCCATTAAGCTGCTTTCCTGCAGGACTCTTCCAGACTACTTTCTTGCCTATTAGTTTTGACGCTTTATCTTTATTATCTACTCCACTAACTTGTAGAACCATCTGGTTTGTCCTCTTGACCCTTCTAGAGCCCCTGAAATGAACTATTGTTCCCTGCATAGGATTAATGGAAATTATAGTGTTTTAAAAAGGTTTTGGAATACAATGCCTTTCACAACAAAGTAACCAAAATTATCGGCACCAGCAAACAGCTCATAGAGATGCTTCTGTTGATATTGACAATATTCGGTATCAAGCCAACTGCTGTTGCAACGATTAATATCAGGATTCCTAAAAAGCCTGAAAAATAGAACACCATCAGACTGATAAATATTATTATAATAATGCTCAGCATTGAGTAATTCAGTTTATTCATGATTCTTGAGAATAGCTTACTGATGGATAAAGTAAGGAAAGTTGAAACTCCCCCGGCAATCAAGGCAACTGCTAAAAACAAAATAAAAACATTGACATCAATAGTCTGCAATAATTGCTGAACAACAATTATTGAGCCATTTCTTGCTTTTTCAATCGTAAAAAGCGTAATTAAGGACAAGATCATGGAAACGGTATTGATTCCTCCAACTAAAATTAAATAAGAATAAATATCAATTTTTCTGACAAGCTGTCCTGCTAAAACAGCAGCTTGAGCAGGCCCAAGACCCGGAAAAATTGAAATTAAAGAGCCTGAAAACACACCACTCCCTATTGCTTTTGATAAATCGCTGGTCTTGACTTTAATCATTTCTGTTATTCTTTGTATTGGCAAAGAAACCTTTTGAGTTAAACTTAGCAGCAATATCGGAATTCCAAATAAACCTGAAAGCATCGGCAGCAATGGGTCATTCAAATTTGGCATGTTAAAAACTATCAACCCCAAAGTGCCTGCTAATCCAACAAGATATAATGTCCAAAATTTTTTATTCATAGTTGTTTCTTTTAAAACCATAAAGACTATAATGGCAAGCAAAATCCAGCCGACATAATCTTTCAGGGAGTTAAAAATGAATGGCACAGCTATTATTAGTAATGGAACCAAAGCAATTGTAAAAATCAAACACAGCAAGCTTCCAATCAAAGTCAATCTAATCGCTTCATGGCCTTTTCCATCTAACAATAATTTATGTGCTGGTAAAACTGCCAAAGCAGTATCGTCAGCAGGCGCACCAAGATAAGTTGCACTGATAAAATCAGTGAAAGTATGTGTAATAGACATCGCAATGATAAAAGATGCAACTGCAATCACATTCGTATAGCCTAATAATACAGGAGAAATACTAAAAAGAATTAACGCAACAAGATTGATGTGCAAGCCCGGAATAAGGCCGGTCACCACCCCAAACAAGCAGCCAAGTAAAATGGCCATTATTATTTCTATGAACATACAAAAGAAATAATTATCCCATTAAAATAATTATCTATAAAAAAGCGCTTATTGAGTCTGTTGGTAGTTTGAGCATAATAATTCTATTTTTTCCGATTGGTTACGACACCAACAACCAACCCTATTATGGCAAATAATGCTATGTATATTGTCGACACAGCTACTTTTTCACACGAGGTAGCTTCTCTGTAAAATATTACTTTGCCATCATATGGGCACACATATTCAGATAAAATTATTGCTGGCAGCAAAATTCCAGTTCCAGTCATATGCCCTTCAGATATGGAATCTGTTTTATAGCTTTTTCCGATCAAAGATGCTGAGCCGACCAATAAGGCAACACATATCAAAATAAAAAGAAAGCCGACTTTATATGGTTTTTGACCTCTAAAATCTATTTGATAATTAAGAAATTTAATTTGTGATTTCCATAAAAAAATGACAAAAATGAGAGATAATCCAAGATATATGGAATTTAATGTGTTTGTACTCCTCAAATCAAAGGTCTTGAACAGCACATATAACAGAATGATGCCCGGAACAACCAGATAATACTTTAAAGTTTTTTTCTTATTATAAAGGCTGACTAAATGAAAAATGATAATAACTGAAAAAAACCATGATATTATAAATAGGCTAAGATAGATTATAACCGGAGCAAATAAAGAAAGTATGATCAGCAATGATAAAAATGAAGTAATAACAATAAAAAAATAATTTTTAGGTTTATCCATAATATCAATATTCGTGGTAATGCTTTATTAAATTTTCTATTTAATTTTAAATTAGTGATTTTAGAATGTTATTTATTTTACTCATTTATATTTTTTATAAATATTAATTCTCAATGTATTTTAATTGAGTGCATCAGAAAAATAAAAACACAATCTTTAAAAACTAGTCTGACTCAAATCAATCATGCAAAAAGGGAGTTTAGATTATAAATATATCTTGTTATTTATGCTATTATTTTTAGTGATAATTCTTTCAGGGTGTATTAGACTTAAAGGCTTGAGTAATGAAGAGCGAATAGACAATTATTGTGAGGGTGCAAAAGATGATGTTCAGCTAAATTTATGCTACAAAGAACAAGCGATAAGATTGAGAGATCCTATTGGCTGTGATAAGATTGATGAACGAATAGCCAGTCTGGCAGTCAAGAACAGCTGTTATTTGGGCGTGGCCATCTCTAAACAAGATCCTGATGTTTGCAGTATAATACAGCCCCCTCATGTTTTTAGGGATTTTTGTTATTTTAAATTAGCAGAAACAAATAAAGACAAAGCGCTTTGCGAAAAGATAACATCGGATGAGGAAAAAAATGAGTGCTTAACTAACCTTATTGTTCCCAATGATTTTGTTGCAAAAAAGGTATATACTACTTCTGATGGATGCAAGAGATTTCATTATTATCCGAGCGAATGCAACAGAATCTTTGCTGTATACTTTAAAGACATATCGATTTGCACGCTTGATGATAGGGAATGTTTAATGAAGGTTGCTTGGGTAGCTAATGACACGTCTATTTGCAATACTAATTATTATTTCCCACAAAAATATAATATAATAATGGATTTTGTTAAGTTAGAGTGCCATGAATACGCTGAATGCGGAAGCAAAAGCTGCTGGGGAGAAGGTGAGCAAAGAAATAAGGCTGTTTCAAAAAAATCCCTTGAAATATTGGGTTATGACATAATTAATTTACCAGAAGGCTGCTTTGAATTTTATAATAAAGGTTGTTGTATGGGTGATAAATGTGATATTCGTCAAGCTTATTGCACGCATGAGGGGGATAGCTATAAGGAGAAATTTATGGGCTGTGATGAAGATTGCAATTCAGTATTTTTATGTGAGCAAACTGGTGAAATTAATTTTAAGCTTAAAGAAGGCTGTACTGATTCTGATAGGGGCAATAACATATATGCTGCTGGTGAAGTAAATGTCTTAGAGAAACCAAGTGGTCGTAGTTATGGAGGGTCTGATGGTTGCGATTTCTTCAGAAATAATCCCTATGGAATCTTAATGGAACAAGTTTGTGAAAAAGGCAAACGTAAAATTATTGAGGTTACTTGTCCAGAGGAAACACCCTATTGCAATAGAGCAGTTTGTAGTGCACAGCCCGGACAATGTAATGATACAGATGATGGAAATGCACCTAATGTTAAAGGTACTGTAACAGAGGCTCGACTAAAACATGGCCCTAAATACACTGATACTTGTCAGAACATATCTAGTCATGCTCCTTTCGATGATTGCACAGGAGAATTATGCGGCTTGAGAGAATTTTATTGCTTACCTCCTGAACCAGGATATCTTGGCTATGAAGATGTAAATTGTCCAAATGGCTGCAGAGATGGTGCTTGTATTAATGACACTTCTCCTACACAATGTTCTGAGGGAGCAATACCATCAACTGGATGTCTATGCCAGGGCATTGAAAAAAATTCTGGTTACTGTTGTCATAGTTATTTATTAAATAAGCTAATGTGGACAAATGTGCCTTGTACACAGACTTGTGAATCTGACGGAGGTGTTTGTTGTGCTGGTGCTGCTAGTGACTGTGGTGGGACATGGAGTGGCAAATGGGCAACTGATTGCCAAGGATATACTTGCTGTATAGGAACATGTACTGGAACGTGCTATGGCCCAAATTGCAATCAAACAACTACATCAAAACCTCCAAATGTTACTTTAGAAGGTGCAGATGGCACTTGGTGCCTTGATTCTGATGGAAATGGTGGCTATTTCAACAAAGGAAACTGCCAGGATTCTTCTGTCGGAACTGTAAATGATTTTTGCGATGGCGGAACAGTCAGAGACTATTATTGTACCGGAACATGGAGCGGGGGAGCATGGAATAATGTAAAATGCGAGCATGGGGGCTATGTTTGCACCTCAGGTGGATACTCATGCTCAGACGGAGCTTGTGTTAACCAAACTCAGCAAACGCAGGACTGGTGCGTTGATTCTGACTGGGGTATAGATGCATACAAAAAAGGATTTGCAGCAGGCATGCAAAACGGAGTTTTAGTTAATTTATCTGATACTTGTGACAGTTCAACTGTACTGCTCGAGAGATATTGCAATGTTGGTCGCACTAATATTACTTACCAAGTTGTATTCTGTGATTATCAATGCTCAAATGGTGCTTGTGTTAATCAAACATCAAGTTCATCCATTAAACTTAATTCTCCAAATGGCGGCGAAGTATGGCAATATGGAAATTCTTATTCAATTCAGTACACATATTCCGGAATAACCAGGATTGGATTTGAGCATCGCAAAGGAACAGCTGTTGTTTTCACTACAGGCCCAATTGCTGTTGGAGGACTTTCTTATTACGTAAATCCAATCAGAGAATCAACTATTGGAACTGGAAATGATTACAGAGTCAGAATTTATGATTATGATAATCCTTCGGTATGGGATGAAAGTGATGAGGTATTCAGTGTTCAGAGCAATTCTACCAATTCAACTTAGCTTATCACCCTTATTTTTCTGGCGATGATCTCATTCTTGCCCTTGTAATCCTGAACTTCTCCGATTACTTCAATCTTTTCCCCCTCATTTAATTCCATATCCTCATCTGTAAAAAGAACGACTGTAACTGGACTTTCGTGCAGGACATCGATAAAAATCACGCTTTCCCTGTCGCTTATTTTGGAGATCGTGCCTATCATTTTCACATCATCACCAACATTCTCATTCAATTTGCTTGGCTTGTAATCCTTGACATCAATTTGGGTAGATATATAGTATAGCATCACTAAGCCGACTAAAGAAATAACTAAAGCAATTTTTAAGATAGTGTTTTCTTTCATCAGAGTTCCCTATAATCGCCTTTTCTCTTTAGGATATCTGCAATTAAGACTTGATCCCCTTTCAACTCATAGACAACCCTGAATTTGTTTATATGGATTGACCAATAAGGGTTTCCTTTGAGTTTTTTACCAAGTGGCGCTTTTTGTTCAAGTTCCTGAATCTTTTTCCAAATTTGCTTTCTAATGTTTTTATTGTCTATCTTAGAAAATGATTTTTCAAACTGCTCAGAAAAAAGCAAGGTAAACATTTTATGACAGGTAATTGTGCTTCTTTAGAAAATCAGATTTAGTAATGAATGGGCCTTTTAATGCCTTCTTGACATGTGACAATTCTTCTTCACTTAATTCTTCTATTTCAATAATGTGATCAAAAAGGTCTGCTTTATTTTTCAATGTATCATACTCTTGTTTTGAAATTGTTATTGCATCTTTCATGGTATATCTAAATTAGTAGTCGTAATATATAAAGATTTCTAAAATTTGGATTTTTGTTACATTCACGAATATACCATTACCTTAAACGCAACCTTTAAAAAGTACTAAACATCAACTAGGTTGGGATGGTTAAGCAAAAATTCAAGTCAACAGCAGATATAAAAGTACCAAAGAAGATAGTAGACCAGGTTATAGGTCAGGATGATGCTGTTGAAGTGATAAAAAAGGCCGCCCAGCAAAGAAGACACGTTCTATTGATAGGTGAGCCAGGCACTGGAAAATCAATGCTTGGTTTTGCTTTGGCTGAATTGCTACCAATGGAAAAGCTTGTTGACATTATTTCTTTCCCAAACCCTAATGATGAAAATGCCCCTTTGGTAAGGACAGTTCCAGCGGGCCAGGGAAGAGAATTAGTTGCAAGAGCAAAGATGCAGACCATGAGCATGTTCAAGAATCAGAATATAATTATTTTTATAATTTTTATTGTCGCTATTTTTTTACCTTTTTGGACGTGGTCTTATTTCGGCAAATATGGTCAAGTTGTGGCTGCCATAATGACTGCTTCCACTTCAGTTGTCACTATGCTGGTCATAATTGGATTCATGCTGACTCTTAAAGTTGGAAATAGAATGGAAAACAAAGTCAAATTACCTAAACTGATAGTGGATAATTTCAAGAAAAAGCAAGCGCCGTTTTTTGACGCAACAGGCTCGCATGCAGGAGCTTTGCTGGGAGATGTTCTTCACGATCCATTCCAAAGCGGAGGCTTAGGAACACCAGCTCATGAAAGGGTTGTTGGGGGCATGATCCATAAGGCGCATTTAGGGGTGTTGTTCGTAGATGAGATTGCAACTTTGCAG
>CEPV01059969.1_pt1 | contig 10778 bp, 8 predicted proteins | sample 530451 | NCBI WGS metagenome assembly CEPV01 (sample SAMEA2620097, study PRJEB7988) | marine metagenome | isolation source: saline water (ENVO:00002010), including | reverse complement strand
CCCGCCGGTGCACTGGGCGACGTTTTCATAGACCTTGCAGTTTTCATAGGGTCCAGGGCCGAACCCCTTGACCGAGGCATAGATCATGCGCGGGTTGATTTCCTGGATGCGTTGCCAATTGAATCCCATGCGGTCCAGCGCCCCGGGGGCGAAGTTCTCGATCATGACGTCACATGTCTCGATCAGCTTGGTGAAAATGGCCCGGCCCTTATCGGTCTTGGTATTGAGCGTGATGCTGCGTTTATTGGCATTGAGCATGGTGAAATAAAGGCTGTCCACGTCGGGGATGTCCCGAAGCTGGCCGCGCGTGATGTCGCCTATGCCCGGACGCTCGACTTTAATCACGTCGGCGCCGAACCAGGCCAGCAATTGCGTGCAGGTCGGGCCGGACTGAACGTGGGTCATGTCCAGGATGCGAATATCTTCAAGAGCCTTTGTCATTTCCATCCCCTTGGCAAATTTCTTAATCTTGGTCCCGCGCCGCCGCTTGTCGAGTCCGGGGGACCCGGGGGAACGCGCCCCAAGGCACGTCCAACCGGGGGCGGCGGGTTATTTGTACATGGTCTGGGCCTTGGTCCCCGGCGCGTATTCGTCGGGATCGACCCAGACGTTGATGACCGCGGATTTTCCGTCCTTCTTGACCGCTTCGCGGGCGCGCTGGAGCGCCGGCTGGATCTGGTTGGGGTCGCGGACTTCCTCGCCGTAGCCGCCGAGCATTTCGGCGAAGGTGCCGAACGGCACGTCGCCCAGTTTGTTGCCGACGTTGCCGCGCTGCTTGCCGTACTTGGCGATCTGCCCATAGCGAATCTGGTTCATTCCCGAGTTGTTGCCGATGACGGCGATATAGGGCGCGCCGAAGCGGTTGGCGGTTTCGATGTCGAACGACGTCATGCCGAAGCTGCCGTCGCCGTAAAGGCAGATGACCTCTTTTTTCGGATGCGCCAATCCGGCGGCCATGGCGAAGCCGGTGCCGACGCCGAGCGATCCCAGGGCGCCCGGGTCCATCCAGTTGCCGGGCTGGCGGGGCTGCACGGCCTGGGCGGAAATGGTGACGACATCGCCGCCGTCGCCGATGTAGATGGTGTCCTCGGTCAGGAACTCGTTGATTTCCCAGGCTAGGCGGTAGGGATGGATGGGGGTCCGATCGGACATGAACAACCCCATCAGCTTGTCCGTCGCCTCGCCTTCGGCGGCCCGCAGTTCCTTGAGCCAGCCTTCGCGGCCCTTGGCGCCGTTGCTCTTCGACCCGGTGGTGGCGTCGTGGACGGCCTTCAGGATCGAGCCCGGATCGCCGGCCAGACCCAATGAGATGTCGCGGTTCTTGCCGATGGTGCGGTAGTCCTGGTCGATCTGCACCAGGGTCGCCTTTTCGCTGATGCGCTTGCCGTACCCCATGCGGAAGTCGAACGGCGTGCCGACGATGACGATGACGTCGGCGCTGTTGAAGGCGAGCCTTCGGGTGCGGTTGAAATAATGCGGATCGCCCGGCGCCAGGATGCCGCGGCTGGCGCCGTTCATATAGAGCGGGATGTTGAGATCGCGGGCCAGGTCGATGGCCGCCTGATGGCCGCGCGACATGAAGACCTGAGAGCCGACAAGCATCGCCGGCGTCGCAGCCTTGATGAGTATCCCGGCCAGTTTCTCGATGTCGGCGGGGTCGCCGATGGATTTGACCGAGGCGCGGTAGTGGCCGGCCTTGGGCAGGACCGCCGTTTTCACCGGAATCTCGCGGTCCAGGACGTCGCGGGGGATTTCCAGGTAGCTGGGACCGTAGGCGCCGGCGAAGCATTCCCGGGCCGCCATCGAGATCATGTCGGCGACCCGCTCGGTCGACAACACGGCGGCGGCGAACTTGGTGATCGGCGTCATCATGTCGACGTGGGGCAGGTCCTGCAAAGAGCCCATCTTGTGCTGGGCGAGCGAGCTTTGGCCGCCGATGTGCAGGACCGGGCTTTCGGAACGGAACGCCGTGGCGATGCCGGTGATGGCGTTGGTGCACCCCGGTCCCGCGGTGGTGACGGCGCAGCCCAGCTTGCCGGTCTGGCGGGCATAGCCGTCGGCGGCGTGGGCGGCCGTCTGTTCGTGGCGGACGTCGATGATGCGGATGTTTTCATCCAGGCAGCCGTCGTAAATGTCGATGATGTGGCCGCCGCAAAGGGTGAAGATGGTATCGACGCCTTCGGCCTTGAGCGCCTTGGCAACCAAGTGCCCGCCGGAGATGAGGTTTCCGGATTGGTCTTTTTTCGCCAGAGTGTCCGTTGTTGTGCTGGACATGTGTTTTTCCTCTTAATGGTAATAACCGGCTTTGGGTCCTCCGGCCGAACCCCGGTCTTCATTAATCCAGATAATCGACGTGTTTCTTGATGTGGGTGCCCAGGTTCAACGTGTGTTCGCGAACGAGGCGTTCCGCCAGTTCGGTGTCACGGGCTTCCAGGGCTTCGATGATGTGCATGTGGTCGATGATCGACCGGTCGGCCCGGTCTTCCTCGGAAATGGTCCGCGCCCGGATGGAACGCATGTGGATGAACAGGTTTTCCGCCATTTTCCACAACAGGTCGCAGCAGCTCAGTTTCAGGATCGCCTGGTGGAACTGGATATTGGTTTCCGAATATTCATCGATATGGCCTCGCACCTCCTCGCCCTTGAAGGTAGTGAACAGCTTCCGCAGCGAGGCGATTTCCTCGTCGGTGGCGTTCTCGGAAATCAGGCGCGCCGCCATGCTTTCCAGGGCCGCCCAGACCAAGATCATTTCGAGGATTTCTTGCTTGGTCTTGCGCACGATATAGACGCCCCGGCGCGGCACGATGTGGACCAACCCTTCCTGTTCGAGACGGGCCAGGGCCTCGCGCACCGGGGTGCGGCTGATTTCCAGTTTTTCCGAAAGCCGGCGTTCGTCGAGGCGCAGTTTGGCGTCGTCGGCGTAAATGTTCATCGACGAGATCGCCTGCTTCAAGGAATCGTAAATCTTATCCTTCAAGCTGAAATTGGCGTCGATAGGTTCGACCGACAACTCGGCGTGTGCTATTCTCTTTAATGGCATCTGAAATTTCTTTGCTGTTGGATTCGTTCGGTCCAAGGGTGAAAAAATGAAATACTGGTATACGGTACTCCAGATACCAGTCTTTTAGCAAGCGATAACCCTCAAAAAAGCGTTTGTTTCCTTTATTTAACGGCAACCCGAAGGGGTTGTGCGGGCCGGTAATGAATTTTCCGCCACGGGGCCCGCTTTATCCCTTTGAAATGTAGGGGAATTAACGTTTTCAGGTTTCTTCTTGGAGCATCGGGAAGATAGACCTTCCTGATATCGAAATCATCTGGTATAACGTACACCAGTCAGAAAAGCGCGCGTTTATAAAAATGCCCCTAGCTGCAATCAACAAAAAAAACCATTTCCAAGGGGAGAAACAACCATGACCACTGGTTCCGTGGAAGTCATTTACCGCGGCATTTTTCAGAAAACATTGGCAAGGAACATCTGCCGCGGGATCGTTTTTGCCGCCAGGAAAGAGGGAAAGATCGGCATTGCCTTCGGGCGCTATAGCGATTCGCCCGAACGCAACGGCATTCCGGCCAAGCAATTCGCCGTCGTTTCCGACACCGAAGAAGAACTCCAGGAATATCTGTCCCGGTACGAACCCGACAACAACGACGTCACCATCGCCTGTGACGACACGCTGTGCAAGGGCATCGAGTCGTGGGCGTGGTACGGCCTGCAGCCGATCAACAAGCTGACCGCCGACGGCGGCACCCTTTTGATCCCCACCACCCAGTCGGCGAACAAGCTGATCGGCACCATCCACCGCAAGGGCGCGCCCTACAAACTCTCGACCATCAAGGGGCAGGCCAGTTTTTCCGGGCTTTGGGTGTTCAAGGACGACCATACCGACGTCCGCCTGCTGGGCGCGTTGGCCAAGGCCGCCCCGCACATCATCACCTTGGACGCCATCCTCGAGGTCATCGAGGAACAATGGAAAGACAAAAAGAAGGTCGCCTCGGCCAAGAAGGCCCACGACGAGATCAAATCGACCGAGGTCGGCGCCGAGCAGGGCAACGACGAGGAGCCGTTCTCGTTCGGCCTGCCGGGCTATACCCAGATGGAGGAAGGCCTGGTCATCCGGGGCCAGGCCGTTGAGCGGGACGTCGGCCGGGACGGCGGCTATGTCCCGGGCCGCAACGAATCGTTCAAGAAGTTCTCGACCCGCACCATGCGCCCGGTGATCAATTTCGACACCTGCACCAAGTGCACGCTGTGTTGGCTGCATTGCCCGGACACCTGTTTCGACATCACGCCAGACGGCTTTTACGACGCCAACATGGAATCGTGCTGCGGTTGCGGCAAATGCGAATCCGTCTGCCCGGTCGAAGACTGCCTGACCATGGTCAACGAGGAGGCCTTCGACGACAACGCCAGCCAATGGGAAATGTGGATCAAGGACAAGGAAGGCTACATCGACTGGATGACCGGCAAGATCACCAATAATCCCGTTCGCGAGCACGGCTTCCACCACGTGGGCGGTTACGTCGAGGAGATAGCCAATGAACCCTCCTAAAGCGGCAACAGCGAGGAAACAAGACGCCGGCGGGCCGAGCGGCGAAACCGAAGAACTGATCAGCGGCTCGGAAGCCATCGCCCACGCCGTCCGGCTGGCCGACGTGGACGTCATTACCGCGTACCCGATCCGGCCCTATGACACCGTCATGCAGTACGTCTCGCAGTTGATTTCCAACGGCGACTTCGACTGCGAGTTCATAGTCGCCGAGAGCGAGCACTCGCAGTTCGAGATCGTCAAGCACGCCTCGGCCGTCGGCGCCCGCGTTTTCTGCGGGTCCTCGGGCGTCGGGTGGTTCTACGCCTTCGAGGCCTTGGCGGTGACCGCCGGCTTGCGCCTGCCGATGGTGGCCATGGTCGGCAACCGGGCCCTCGACGATCCCGGCGCCTTCGGGGTCGAGCACAACGACGCCCTCGCCGTCCGCGACCTGGGATGGTTGCTCTGTTGGGTGGAAACGGCGCAGGAGGCCCTGGATACGGCGCTGATCGCCTATCGGGTGGCCGAAGATTCACGAGTCATGCTTCCCTGCGCGATCAGTTGCGACGGCGCCTTCCTGACCCACAGCCAGGCGATCGTCAAGGTGCCCAGCCAGGAGATGGTGGACAGCTTCCTGCCGCCCTATGACCGCGGCGACAAGCAGCTTCATCCGGACAACCCGATCACCATCGCGCCGCAGGCGAACGAGGACTGGCTGATGGAGATGCGCCGGCAGAACGACATGGCGGCGCGCCGGGCCCGGGGCGTCATCATCGAGGCCTACGAAGACTTCAACGACAAGTTCGGGCGCGGCGGTGAGCCCTTCATCGAGCGTTACATGATGGAGGACGCCGAAATCGCCCTGGTCGGCATGGGAACGCTGGCCATGCCGGTGAAGGTCGCCGTCCGCAAGATGCGCGAACAAGGCAAGAAAGTCGGCTTCGTGCGCGTCCGCTGGTTCCGCCCCTTCCCCGCGATAGAGCTTCAAGACGCCCTGGGCGGGATGCGGGCCGTGGGCGTCATCGACCGCGACTACAGCTTTGGCTCCGCGTTCCATTCGGGCACGCTGGGCACCGAGTTGCGTTCGGCGCTGTATCCGCTGGAGAAATCGCCCAAGGTGGCGACTTTCATCGCCGGCCTGGGCGGGCGCGAAGTGACCGCCGACAACGTCGGTGAAATCGCCGATATGGTGTTCGGCGCCGCCGAAGGCAAGCTCGACGATCAGGACACCTATTGGATCGGAGTGCGGGAGTAGAAATCATGCCGGAAGGAAACGTTCAAAACCTGGAAGACTTCCTCGACACCCAGGTCCTCGACCCCTGGAAGGGCCCCAAGAAGGTCCCGGCGGAGGAGTATTTCACCTCCGGGCACCGCACCTGTCAGGGCTGTGAATCGGCGCAGTTGATGAAACTCATGGCCAAGGCCGGCGGCCCGCGTTCGATCGTCCTTGGCGCCACCGGCTGCATGTACGTGGCCAACACCACGTATTATTCGACGCCGTGGGCGATCCCCTGGATGCACACGCAGCTCGGGTCCACGGGTTCGGCCGCCACCGGCACCGTCGCCGGGCTCCGGGCGATGATGCGCAAGGGCAAGATGAAGGACGAGCCGATCAACGTGATTGCCGTTTGCGGCGATGGCGGCGGCGTCGATATGGGTCTTTCGGCCATCTCGGCGGCGCTTCAGCACACGCATTACAACATGCTGATCCTGTGCTACGACAACGAATCGTACGCCAACACCGACATCCAGGCGTCGGGATCGTCGCCGTGGGGCGTCAATACAACGTTCACCCCGCCGGGCAGCGCCAAGCGCATCATGCAACGGCGCTGGAAGAAGAACACGGCGGCGATGCTGGCGGCGGGCCATCCCGACGTCAAGTATGTCGGCACCGTGTGCACGGCGTATCCGGTGGACTGCATGAACTCGGTGCGCAAGGCGCTCTCCATCGGCGGGCCGACGTTCATCCATTCGCTCGATCCCTGCCCCAAGGGCTGGGACTATGATCCGAAGTATTCCCACGAGCTCGGCGAGATGGCGGTCGAGACCGGCATCTGGCCGCTCTACGAGATCGAGAACGGCGTGCTCAAGATGCTCGGCCGCTCGAAGCGCATCGCGGCCGGGCAGTTCAAGCGCAAGCCCGTCCGCGAATACCTTGAACGCCAGGGACGTTTCGCCCACTTCATCGACGAAGACTACGATTACTTCCAGTCGAAGATCGACGAGATGTGGGAGAAGTGGCTGATCCCGGGCGTGATTCCGTTCTTCGGAAGCGAACAGGCATAGCCGCTCGGCTTATCGCCCATAACGCAACCATTCCGCCGGCCTCATGATCGTGGGGCCGGTGGTTTTTTTGCTGGAAACGACGAGGTCCCTTATCCGGCTTGCGCCGGCTTCTTGTATTTTTCGTAGGCGATCCTCAACACCGGCAGAACCAGCAGGGCGACGGCGAGGGCCATGATGACGGCGGCGAACGGCCGGGTGAAGAAAATCGAGAACGAACCGCCGGAAATCAGCAGCGACTGCCTGAGCGCCGGTTCCGCCAGGGGGCCGAGCACGATGGCCAGCACCGCCGGCGCCATCGGGTAATCGAGCTTGCGCATCATATAGCCGACGATGCCGAAGATCAGCATCAGCCACACGTCGTGCATGTCGAGCGTCGGCACGAAGCCGCCGACGATGCACAGGATGAAGATGATCGGCGCCAGGATCGTGAACGGCATCTTCAACACCCAGATGAAGGTTGGGATGAAGGCGACGTTGATCAACAGCGAAAACGTGTTGGCCACGTACAGGCTGGCGATAAAGCCCCAGACGAAATCCGGGTGGTCCGTGAACACCAACGGCCCCGGCTCGAGGCCCCAGATCACCATGCCGCCCAACAGGATCGCCGTCGTCGGCGAGCCGGGAATGCCCAGCGTCAGCATCGGCAGCATGGACCCGGTGGAGGCCGCGTTGTTGGCCGATTCCGGGGCCACGACGCCGTTGATGTTGCCCTTGCCGTAGGTCTCGGGGTCCTTGGACGCGGTCTTGGCGACGCCGTAGGCCATCAGCGAACCCGGCGTCGCGCCGGCGGCCGGCAGGATGCCGACGAAATAGCCGAGGAACGACCCCATAAACATCATCCTCCAGGTCCCCATCAGTTCCCGAAGGGTGTCCATGATTCTCCGGAAGTTGACGGTGGCCTGCGAGATCATCACGTCGCCCCTGGAAATTTCAATCGTCCACAGCATCTCGGCAATGCCGTAGATGCCGATGGCCAGGACCAGGAAGTTGATGCCGTGGAAGAAGCCGGGAATGTCGAAGAAGATCAGCCTGGGCTCGCCCGAGATGATGTCCAGGCCGACGGCGCCGAATACCAGCCCGATGAAGATGGAGAACAGGGTTTTCGGGATGTCGTCGCCGCCCAGCCCGACGAAGGTGGCGAACGCCATCAGCATCAAGGCGAAGATCTCCGGCGCGCCGAAGGTCAGCGCGACTTCGGCCAGCGGCGGCGCGAACAGCGTGAACAAAACGACGCCGACGCTGCCGCCGATGAACGACGCCGTCGCCGCCGCCACCAGCGCCTTGTCGGCCTTGCCCTGCAAGGCCATGGGCCGGCCGTCGAAAGTCGTCGCCACCGCCGTCGAGGCGCCGGGAATGCCGAGCATGATCGAGCTGATGGCGCCGCCGTACATGGCCCCGTAATAAATGGCACCCAAGAAGATGATGGCGCCCGTCGGCGGCACCAGGAAGGTCATCGGCAGCAGGATGGCGACGCCGTTGACGGAGCCCAATCCCGGCATGGCGCCGATGAACAGCCCGACGGTGCAGCCGCCGATGATCAGCATCAGGTTGAGCGGCTCGAAGGCGATGGCAAAGCCGTGGAGGAGAAGGGATAGAATTTCCATCGTTGTCCGGGATTCAGGTCACGGTGTCAAAATGGCCGGTGGTTATGATTGCGGCCGGGCGGATTAATAGAAAAAAGCGAATATGGGATCGAACCAGGGGTCCGTGATCCCCTTGGGCAGGGTCTTCTGCAGGGCGATCTCAAAAAACAAAAACGTCGCGATCGGCGTGACGAAGGCGAAAGTGCCCGTCAACCGCCACGAATGTCCGCCCAAAAAGCGCAGGTAAAAGATCAGGAAAACCGGGATTGCGCCGTAGGCGCCGACGATGTGGAACAGGCCGATCATCCCGGTCAGCGCGCCGGCGTTCAGCAAGAACACCTTCAGCGTCCGCCGGTCCATGAAAACTTCTTCCGATCGGGATTGGGGCGTGACCCGCCTCGCCCAGCGTATGATGATGGCGATGCAGCAAAGCAACATTCCGGCCGCCAGCCAGAACGACCACGACCCGCCGCCGGGTCCCTCGCCGGCAATCCAGCCGATCGGCAACTCGGCGCTTTTCCACATCAAGTAGACAGAGAAAACCGCCATCACAACGGCCATGATAAGCTCGGCAAGTCGCATGATGACGGCTCTCTCTAAAAGTCTACGTGTACGCGATATCCTTAATGCTTGCCGGGGCCGTTATTTGATGGCGCCCATCTTTTGCAGGATAGCCTTCTGGACGGCCTTTTCACGTATCCAGTAACTCATCAGGGCGTCGCCGGTGAGGAAGTCACCCTGCAGGCTCTTCTTCTTCATGTAGCCCTGCCACTCCTTGGAGTTAAAGATCTTCTTGAACAGGCCCTGGTAGTAGGCGGCTGCTTCCTTGCTCATGCCCGGCGCGCCGACGACGGTGCGCTGCATGAAGTAGACGAAGTCCTTGCCCAACTCCTTGAAAGTCGGCGCGTTCTTGAACAACGGCAGGCGTTTCGGCGTGAACGCCCCAATCGGCACGGTCTTGCCGGCCTGATAGAAGCCGAGCTGCTCAGACGGGTTGTTGACCGTCGAGTTGGCGTTTTTGCCGGCCAGTTCCTTGGCCACGCGTCCGCCGCCCTTGTAGGGGACGTACTTCATGTTGAGGCCATAGGCCTTGTTCAGGAAGTCGGTCAGGATGTTGTCTTCCGACTTCTTGCCGGTGCCGGCCATGATCCAGCCATTACCCTTGGCCTTGGCCGCCTTGACGAACTGATCGACGGTGGTGATGCCGGAATCCTTGTGGACCCACAGCAGGAAAGTGTCTTCGGCCATCCGCCCGACCGGCGTGAAAGTCTTGATGTCGACTTTCAGGCCCGGCTGCAACAGCGGCGTGGTGTAGAAGCTGTTGAGGGTGAACATGAGCGTGTGGTTCGGATCCTTGGCATTCTTGACGTGGACCAATGCCTCGGCGCCGGATCCGCCCGGCCTGTTGACGGGCGTGAAAGGTTTCGATGACAATTTGTTCTTGGCGATGATGGACTGAATGAAACGCACCGCCTTGTCGGCGCCCCCGCCCTTACCGGCCATGATGACGAATTCGACCGGCTTTTTGGGTTCCCAGGCCTTGGCGGAATCCACCGACGCGACCGTGAACCCAAGCCCGAGGCCCAAAGCGAGTCCCAGACTTAAAAGTTTGGTAACAAATTTACGCATTATTTTCTCCCAAGTTCAAATCGCCCGCCGTCTATCGAACTGGTCACGACATCGGCGGACGTTTTCGGTGCCTTCGCCTGTTAAAGTGCTCCGTCCCCCGTTTGGGACTTGAAAGGCGTCCGGCCCTGTTGATAGCCCAAATGACGCACACCAAAAGATTTGGCATTTGGTATACCAGCGAACCATGCCAAACAACCTTGCCCCATACAATAAGTTTTCGGACCCTGTTGTCCAACAATTTTATCGCCCGGGACCGGGCATCTTTTGCGGCGTTAAATTCTCTTTCCGGACATGCTTGCGGCAACCGAAATTCCCATTTCCGGGATTTCCATTCCGGAGCCAAAATCTTTCCGCCGTTTTGAATTCCTGTCCCCCGGCCAGCAGGCCCGCGGCCCCCCCCATGGCCCCATGGCCCGGACGGGCCTAGTGGATCGTCACACAGCGGAGCCATCAGAATGGGTCAATGTGGCCGGAACATGCTCTAGAAGCCGGCGGGCCGGAGAACCGGCCAAAAACAGGGGTGGCGCCCGCCACCAAGCCGGTGCACTATCTGAACGGGGGAATTCCTGAAACCGGGAGAATACGCCTGATGAACCTGCATGAATACCAAGCCAAGGAACTGCTTAAGCAGTATGGCGTCGCCGTGCCGCCGGGGGCGGTCGCCTCGACCCCCGACGAGGCCGCCGCCGCGGCCAAGGAACTCGGCGGCGGCTCCTTCGTGGTCAAGGCGCAGGTCCACGCCGGCGGCCGCGGC
>CEPV01014964.1_pt1 | contig 10783 bp, 4 predicted proteins | sample 530451 | NCBI WGS metagenome assembly CEPV01 (sample SAMEA2620097, study PRJEB7988) | marine metagenome | isolation source: saline water (ENVO:00002010), including | reverse complement strand
CTACGGATCGGCGGTCACCAATCCCGCGAGATCTGCATTTTGAGCTCAGCGCCGCCCACCGAAATGTGGCTGCAGCCGTACCTTTCGCTTAACCGCTCCGACCTCCAGTTGGCGCTACCAAAGGTCGATACGAAGGCCAGTGTAGACGCAGAGCCATTCCTCGGCGCCCGCCCCAGCAATTGGCTGCCGGAACAGACATCCGACATCGTGATCGACGATCTGGATCCGGGGTTCTCCGTTCAGACCGAATCACGCATGGACGGTCGCATCGGTGGACTTGCCGGACTTGGGGGCCTCAAGGTGGACCTCGATCAGGGCCTGCCCGCATTTGCCGCCATGTTCGGTCCCCCGCAAGTCTGGAGCCGGGCGGAAGAGTTCAACAGTTTTGGCAAGTACCGCCACACGCATGCCATCATTGCCGGTGGTGATGGCAATCAGCGATCGACATTCACGGCTGTGCTGCCCGATTCAGGTCGTTGGCGCCTGGCCTATTACGTATCCAAGAAGCCCACCTCCAGAGCTGCGCCAGGTCTTGCCAAGGTATTGAATACAATGGGGAAATACAACCTGACGCTCAAATCGGGAAACGGTGAAGATCAGCTGATCGAGTTCGACGGTGCGGCCGCCGAAGATGGCTGGAACGATCTCGGTGAGTTCCGGCTCCCATCCGGAGAGACGCGTCTGGAGGTTACCAATGAGACGTCCGGCCAAGTGGTCGTTGCTGACGCTATCCGCTGGCGTTGGGTATCCCAAAGCAGTTAAGATGGCGCCCATGAAATCTAGCAGACTTTTTCTCTTATGCAGCCTGACCGTGCTTGCCGCCTGCGACGGAGTGATCACGACCCCTCCCGTTGAATTTCGCATACCGGTGGAGGTGGAAAATGTCACAACCGGAACGGTGGAGGACCGCATCGTTACCACCGGCACGCTGCGTACCCGCGAGAGCGTGATCTTGAACGTCGAAATCCCCGGATTTCTTGCCCTCGGTCGGGACGCCGCCGGCAATCGACTGACGGAGGGTGCAATCGTCGAGGTCGACCAGTTGATCGCTCAGACAACCGGTGAAGACGCCCGCCTGGCAACTCGACTCGATGCCACCCGCGAGCACCTTCAAGCTGTCAAACAGGAGTTGACGCGTCGGGAACAACTGTATGCCAGAAAGCTGATAGCCGAGGAAGACGTGGCGCGGAATCGGGCCACCTATGAAAACGCGCTACATGATTACGAAATCAGTCAGCGTACGTCAGAGCGGGCCCGCATTACCACGCCGATCGCCGGCGTTGTGCTGCACCTGGCGCGAGATCAGAACGGTCTGCCGGTGGCGGACGGTCAGAAGGTCAATCAGGGCTTTGAGGTCGCACGGATCGCGCCAACGGATCGCCTCATTGCGGATGTCGACCTGGTGGGTCCCGAGTTGGCCCGGGTACAAACGGGGCAGACGGTTCGGATCCGTCACTACGCCTTCGAAGATGAAATCATGGAGGGTACCATCCTGCGTCTGTCGCCGGCGATGGACCCTGGCACCCACGGTTTCAGAGTCGAGGTCGAGGTGGACAACTCGAGTGAACTACTTCGTCCCGGAATGTTCGTGCAGGCCTCGATCATCGCTGCACGGCACGATGATATCGCCATCGTGCCAAGGCAAGCGGTTACCCAGCGCGCCGGGCGCAATGTGGTGTTCGTCATCGATGGACAACGGGCAGTGCGACGCAATATCTCATTGGGACTCGCCGATGACGACAAGATCGAGGTGCGCGACGGCGTCAAACCCGGAGAACGCATCGTGGTTCGTGGGCTGGAGACGCTCACGGACGGTACCAGGGTGCGAGTGATCAGTTCTTGAGCTTGTCCGAGGATAGTCTACCCCGGCCTCGCGGCCCAGCGCGTCCCGGCGCCACCGAAAGCGGTGCAGCCCTATCAATAGCCGCCCTTGCCACGCGTCGTCCGGTCGCTGTCAGCGTTTTGGCAGTGGCCGTGGCGCTGGTCGGATGGATGGCCTGGCAGCAGCTACCGGTAGATCTGCTTCCCGATCTGCACAGCCCAACCATCGCCGTCTCAATACGCTCCGGTGATCGACCGCCTACCGAAATGGAGCGTCTTTACGGTGAACAGCTCGAGCAACGATTGTTCACCGTGCGCGGCATCCGTGAAGTGTCCCAGGTCGCACGCACCGGCAAGCTCGTAGCAACCATCGTGTTCGACTGGGACGCAGATGTTGAATTGGGCCTGATCGACGTGCAGCAAGCCGTCGGACCAATGAGTGCCGATCCGGCGGTCGACGAAGTGTTAGTGCGCCGCTTCGACCCCCGTCAGGCACCGGTCCTCACGTTTGGACTGGTTGCGCCCGGTGGTGAGCCCGATCTGGCCGAATTGCGCCAGCTTGCTCGTCGTCAAGTTGCTCCAGGCCTTGAACAACTGACCGGTGTCGCTGAGGTGCGCGTCACTGGCGGACGTGAGAAGGAGGTCCGCGTACAGTTGGATCGCTACAAACTGGAAGCCTTCGGCGTAACATTGGCTGTGGTTGAGCAACGGCTGATTGCCGAGAACGTCGACATCTCGGCCGGTACGCTGGCGGAAGGGTCCCAGGTGTATCTGGTGCGTGGCATGTCGCGCTTCCGTCGGGCAGAAGACGTTGCGCGGGTGGTGGTGCGTTATGCGACAGGTGCCGATGGCAGCCGCCAAGCCATCCGCGTGTCCGACCTTGGCAAAGTGGAGATGGTGGATGGTGAAATCGATCACCTGGTGCGGGTGAACGGGATTGAAGGGGTGGGCCTCTCCATCTACAAGGAGGCGGGGGCTAACACGGTGCAGGTGTCCGGCGAGGTGCGAACGGCCATCGAGGGACTGGCACAGGACCTTCCCAACGTGGAGCTTTTCGAGGTGAACGACGATGCCGCGCTGGTGGTTGATGCGCTGGCCGATCTGCAAATTGCCGCCGGCGTGGGCATCTTGATGGCAGTGGTCCTGCTCGCGCTCTTTCTGCGTTCCGCCGGTGCAACCCTGGTCGTTACAGCGGCGGTGCCGGTGTCCATCCTGGCGGCGCTCTTTCTGATGCGATTGGGATCCCAGAGTCTGAACATCGTTACCCTTGCCGGGCTGGCGCTGGGTGCGGGTATGCTGGTGGATAATGCGATCGTCGTGGTGGAGAGCATCTATCGACGCCTTGCGGAAGGGGATTCATCGGATACAGCCGCTGCCAAAGGAACTGCGCAGGTGGCAGGAGCGATTACCGCATCGACCCTGACAACCTGTGTGGTGTTCCTGCCGGTGCTGTTTGCCGAGGGGCTCGCAGCACGGCTCATCGAAGGCATTGCTTTCACGGTCATTGCTGCGCTCATGGCGTCCCTGGCCGTGGCCTTGCTGCTCATACCGGCCCTGGCTCGCTGGTTTATGCCTGCCCACCTTGAAGAAGAGACCGCCGGCGCTCTGCCGACTTACCGTCGCGCTGTCGAGGCCATCGTCGGTCGAGCGTTGCTACGGCCCGGATCGACCGTGTTAGCCGCTGCCGTAGTGGTGGGACTTGCCGTTTGGCTGCTAGTGCGCCTCGGCACGGAGCTCTTGCCGTCCGCTGACCCGCGCCAGTTCTCCGTGCGGGTCGTTGGGCCGGCGGGACAGCGAGTGGAGTCGACGGCCCGGGTAGTAGAGGGGTTCGAGACGCTCCTGGAACAGGCTGCTGGCGAGGAGCACTTGCAGGCGCTCTTGGCTGAGATCGGCCGGTTGCCTGAAGACAGCCGCATGGTCAGAACCGAACTGACCGAGGAGAATACCGCGCGCCTCACCATCCGTGTTAGTGAGAACGGGCCAACGGGTCGCCAACTGGCGGATCGTCTCACCCCCGCTCTTGGGGCGCTGCAATCGACGCGAATCGATTGGGAGGTCGGATCGTCTGCGCTGGCCAGTGCGCTCGGAACCGGCGGTCCGCCGGTGGTTGTCGAGATCGCCGGGCAGGCGTTACCTGACCTGCGCAGGGGTACCGAGATCGTTAAGTCGCGTCTCGCCAAGTTGTCCGAACTGTGGAACGTTCGCTCATCCTTCGAAGGCGGACCTCCGGAGCTACGCATCGAACTGGATCGGGCCATGGCCGATGGCCTGGGCATCGATCTCGATACCCTGGCCCGGGTTCTCGAGGTCAGCCTGGATGGGCGCGATGTTACCATGCTCTCCCTGGGTGACGAAGAGCGGGCAGTCAACCTGCGCCTCGCGAAACCAAGCCGTGACGATCTCAGGAATGTGGTGTTCCGTTCCGGACAGGGGAAGCGGGTTGCCATCGGCGAAGTGGCTCGATTCGTCGAAGCGGAAGGCGCGCGCGAGATCTTCAGGCGCGACCAGCGTCGCACCGCCCTCGTCACTGCCCACATTGCGGAGGGCGCTGACTATCCAGCGGCGCTAGCGGCAGTAAACGGAGCGCTGATCGAGCCGCTGGTGCCTGGGCTCCGGGCTCAGCTTCGCGGTGAGGAAGCAGAACGACTGCGCACCTTTGGCGAGCTGGAGCTGGCGGGCGTATTGGCTCTGGCCTTGGTGTTTATGGTGCTGGCGGGCTCGTTTGAATCGCTTATTCACCCACTCACGGTGCTGGCAGCCGTCCCGCTCGGCCTGGTCGGGGTGGCAGCGGTATTGGTGCCGCTCGGGCAACCGATCGGCGTTATGGCGATGATGGGATTGATCGTACTGGCCGGAGTGGCTGTCAACGATGCCGTGCTGCTCTTGGTGACGGCACGCCAGCTCATGGCGACAGGTATGGAGCGCGTCGAGGCTCTCGCCGGTGCGGCAGGCATCAGGCTGCGACCGATCCTCATGACGACGCTGACGACCGTGCTGGTGTTGCTGCCACTGGTATTTGGAACGGGGGAGGGAGCAGCGCTGCGCGCGCCGATGGCCTTGACCATCATCGGCGGCATCATCGCGTCCACGGTGGCCTCGTTACTGGTTCTGCCGTGCCTCTATCTGCTTCTTGACGGGCTACGACCCGGAGCCGGGAAGGCAACGTGAACTTTCTGATGCTGCCGATCCGCCGGCCGGTAGCCGTATCGATGTTCTTTGTCGGCGTCATGCTGCTCGGAGCAATTGCCTGGCAACGTCTGCCGGTCGAATTGTTCCCGGCACTCGAGGGCGATCGCCTTTTCGTCCAGTTCAATCGGCCCGGCAGTGATCCCGAGGTCATCGAGCGCGAAATCCTGTTGCCGCTGCAGGCTCGTGTGTCGGCGTTGGCCGATGTGAGCGAGACGTTCGGCGAGATTCGTGGCTCGTCCGGAAGCTATGAGGTGAGTCTGGAAGCGGGCGCTGACTTCAAGGTACGTAAGCTGGAACTGCAACGTATCGTGGTGGACCTGCAACGCGAGCAACCGCTCGGGACCTGGATGTACGTCTCCTCGTCCGGTACCGGGGTCTTCTCGAGCTTCGTCATGATGCTCCACATAATCGGCCCAACGGATGACAAGAGCGCCCTGCACGACCTGGTGGAGCAGATCGTCGCACCGCGGTTCGCGTCCGTTCCCGGTGTCAGTCAGGCGCTCGTCAGCGGCGGCGCCGGGCGTCAGGTGACCGTCAGGGTCGATCCGGGTCGGGCCACTGCGCTGGGGCTAAGCCCCGATGCCGTGCCCCGCGCGGTTGAGAAGAACGTGGGGCGATTGCGTTACCTTGGCAACCTGGAGAACGAAGAGGGTCGTTTGTCGGTGATGCTGGACGGTCGGCCTCCGAGCCTCGCGGCCCTCAGCAAGGTCCGAATTCAGCAGGACCGGCCTGTGCTGCTGCGTCATGTGGCCGATGTCGAGCATGACATCGGCTTGCAGCAGAGGCTGCTTCGAGTCAATGGTCAGCCGGCAGTGGGGCTGGTCATCTTCCAGGAGCAGGGCGCCAATCTCGTCCGCCTCGGCAGAGAGCTGCGTGGTCGCGTCGCGGACGTGAGGGAGGAACTCAGCAACCAAGGCGTGGATCTGGTCATAGGCTTTGACGCGGCGGAGTCGGTGGAGGAACAGATCACTCGGTTGTCCGGGCTCGGTGCGACCGGATTTGCCATCGCTCTGGCGGTACTGTTTTTCTTCCTGCGACAGTGGCGCGCCGTCGCAGTGGTCGGGCTGGCGGTGCCGATCAGCCTGCTGGCGGCACTGTCGTTGCTGTATCTGGTCGGTCAGTCTTTGAATCTGGTTACCCTCTTTGGCCTGGCCCTGGCGGTAGGACTCGTCGTCGATAACAGCGTGGTCGTTTTCGAAGCGGTGCAACGTCACCTGGAGCGTGGCGTTCCGATTGACGAGGCGGTGCACGAGGGTCTGCGCCGCACCGTCCGTGCCATCCTTGCGGCTAGTGCCACCACTGCGGTCGTGTTTCTGCCACTGATCCTGGTCGATTTCGATGACGAGATGATACGTGAACTGAGTAAGGTGGTGACCATCTCGATCCTCCTGCCGCTGGCCGCGTCACTATTGATTGCCGTCGGACTGGTACCCCTGCTGGCGCATCACCTCGCGGCACCGGCGGCACAGAGTCGGCTGGCAGAATCCCGGGGGCGACGTGCCGAGCGGGCTGGAATGCTACCCCCTGATCAGGTGCGCATACTGTTTACAGGCATCGTCGCCAATGCGCTGCGCCACCCACCGGCTTGGATCAGCGGCACGATTGGCGCGGTGGTCATCACAGCTGTCGTTGCGGTGCCGTGGGTGGGTGTGAATTCGTCCTCCCGAGAAGCTGCGGAAGCTGACACTGTGCGCCTCTCGGCCCGGTTCCCCAACGGGCGGGGTGCCATAGAGATCTCCAGCAGAGCCATGGGTCGCTTGGAACAAGTGGTCTTGGATCTGCCCGGAGTGGAATCGGTTGAGACCCTGATTCAGGAAGATGGTGGATCTCTAACGGTGCAGCTGGTGGATGAGGAACTGCGCCCGCCGGGGTTCAATGCGCAGACCGTGCGCAACCTGGTACGCAAGCAGGCACTCAAGATCAAGGGGCTCGAAGTGTTACGGCCCGGTGAGGAGAGTAGAGGCGGTGGCGGTGAAGGCGGTGGCGGTGGCAAAGGGGGTGGCAGAGCATTCGGTGGCGGGGCCGACGAGATCGTTCTGTCCGGACCGGATAGCGCGCTCCTGGAGACATTGGCAGGCAATGTGGAGGCGCAACTGAAATCCATGCCGCAAGTGACCCAAGCCTGGACTTCCATTCGGCCGGGCCTCGACGAGATGTGGGTGGAACCCATTCTGCGCATGTTCGAGGCCCTCGGACTCACATTCGATCAGGTACTCCCCGTGTTGCGTCTGGCCGGGCGTGAGGGGCAGCGGATGCAGACCGGCTTTGTTATGCAAAGCGGGCGCGAATTGCCCATCGTGGTGGAACGCCGTAACGCACGCCTGCCGGGCGTTGGCAGTCGTGAGCTGACTCGCATGCGGGTACAGACCCCTGCCGGGGTTCTGCCGATCACCGCTCTCGCTTCGATGCGTCAGATGCCGGCGCCGCAGGTGATTGCTCATCACAACGGGCGTCGCGAGATTGCCGTCATGTACCGCCTGCACGGCAGTGTCCCCGATACCGGACCGAGCCGCCTGGCGGTCGAGGAACAGATCACGGCAGCGGTGCGATCGGTGCCGAGGCCCCCGGGAACCACCATCGAGACCGTGGATCCAGATGAGAACACCAGCTTGCTGCAGGAGATCCTCGTTCCAGCCGTGGCGCTCCTGTTCCTCGTGCTCGCCATGACCTTCGAATCTCTGTCGTTGCCCGTGCTGGTGCTGCTGACGTTGCCACTGACGCTTCTGGGGGCCACCTGGGCACTGGCGTTCGCGGGCATGCCGCTGGGTCAGATGGCCATCTTGGGTGCACTGACGCTGGTCGGGCTGACGGTGAACTCGGGCATTCTGCTGGTCGATCGAATGCAGCAATTCGTGCGCGAGAGTGATTGGAGTCCGGGGGCAGCAGCATTGGCGGCGGTTCGGGAAAGAACACGACCGGTACTCATGACAACGGCCACCACGGTAGCTGGGCTTTGGCCACTGTCGATCGCGACAGGGCGGGAGAATGAAATCTGGCCGCCGTTTGCCACCATCGTGATCGGCGGTCTGATCACCTCCAGCCTGTTGACGCTGCTGATCATGCCGGTGGGGTTTATTCTGCTGCGCCGGCTTGATGATCTGTTCAACAGAGTCGGCCCCTGGCTGGTGCTGGCCTGGCTCGGATCTACGGTTGCGCTGATGGCGGCACTGATCCTGAGCGATGCGGTAACGTCCCTGTTTTGGAAATGTGCACTAAGTCTTCTGACTGGTGGCGTGCTGCTCGGACTCGCGGTGCTGATCTTTCGGCCGCGGGAGCTGCCGCAACCGGATTGCAGCCAGGGACCGCCGACGCTCGAGGTGCGCCACTTGCAGAAGGTCTACGGACTGCCGGGATCGTTGCGCCTGGCCCTGTTGGCGCCAAAGGCCTTCGCCGCACGCGTGCTGGAACGTGGCGGCAGGGCATTCCACGTTGGCGACGCACGCGATCGCCTGATGCCACTGATGCTGGGCGTTGGCGCCATGGCTTACGTGACCGTTCAGGTCCAATCTTCATTCTGGACCCTGATCTTTGCCCTCGTGGCGGCGGCGTTCTTCTCACGGTTTATCGTGGATCTCAGACGCGCCCGGGGTCGAGCCGATGAAGTTGGCACGGTCGACCCCGGTGGCGTGGAGAACTGGATTGCCGGCGCTTCCCCTTGGATCGTCATTGTCGCTTTCACTTGGATTGCCGCGATCGCACCTTTTGCGGAGGGGCGCGTCGGACGAGCTGTGTTCGTGTTGCCGGTGCTTGCCGTCGTGTTGCTGGCCACGCTGCAGGCGATGCGTCGCAGCGCTCGGAGACAGGCCAGCGGCGAACTCAGTGCAAAGGTGGTGAGTGGCTCATTCCGCATACTACAGAATATGTGGCGTCAATGGGCGGCGCGTGTCGGCGGACTCGATCTGCCTGCGAATCCCACCGTGGCGCTGGAAGGCGTCAACTTCACCATCCGGAGAGGCATGGTTGGTGTTGTGGGGCCAAACGGAGCGGGTAAAACCACGCTGTTGCGTCAGCTCGCCGGCGTGCTCGACCCGACTCGCGGTGCGATTCAGTTCGGCGGCGTACCGATGCGCAAACTGCAGCGCTACCTGGCGCGCTGGGTTGGCTATCTGCCACAGGATGCAGGCCTGCCCGCCAGCATGTCGGCGCGAGAGTACCTCACTTGGTATGCCGCCCTTTACGATCTGCCACACGACATACGGGGGCAACGAGTCGAAGATCTGCTGGGGGAGGTCGGCTTGGCCGAAAAGGCTGACGACAGAATTAAGTCGCTCTCCGGTGGTATGCGCCAGAGAGTAGCCGTGGCCCGCACATTGCTGCGCCTGCCGCCGGTCATCATAGTTGATGAGCCGACCGCAGGGCTGGATCCGCGCGAGCGCATTCGGTTTCGCAATCTACTGAGTCGTTTGGCTCGCGATCGCATCGTACTGATGTCCACTCACGTCGTTGAAGACGTCGCAGTGGCCTGTGATCGCGTGCTGGTGATGGCACGGGGACAGCTTATTTTCGATGGTCGTATCGATGCGTTGGCCAGCGCTGCCAAAGGGTGTGTATGGGAAATGCGTACTCCACCAGATACCGAACTGCAATTGCCAACGGGCGCCAGCCACACCGAAGAAAAGCCTGCTGCGGATGGCTCTATCGTGCACCGCATATTGGCTGCGAGGCAGCCGACAGACTCAGCGCGGCCGTTAGATGCGACCCTGGAAGATGGTTATATCTGGCTGCTGAACGGTGCGGGCGCCAATTCGCTCGAGGAGGCGCTTGCATGAAGTGGCATCCGGACTTCGAATTCCTGCGTCACGCGTTGGTCACGGTTGCAGGTCACCGCTATTGGATGGTGCCGGCATTGCCACTTCTATGGCTGGTGGTTCTCGCTGTCGTCCGCCTGATAAACCCCGAGGAGAGTATCTCCGCCAGCGAGGCGCAAGGCCCGCTGCTCGCCGTGCCCATGACGGCGTTGGCCATCTTTCTCGGCATTCGGATCATCGCCAGTGAGATTGACGATCGCAGCCTCGAGATTGCCTACACCGTGCCAGGGGGGGTCGAGCGGCTTTGGTTCACCAAGCTCGCGGCTGCTTTCCTGTTGCTGATAGCCAGCGAAGTGCTGCTGGCTCCGGCCGTCTATCTATTCTTTACTCCGTTTCCACCGGGTGCGCTCTACGGCGCGATGCAGGCGGCCAGCTTTTACCTGATTCTAGCCATGGCCATGTCGACTCTGTTTCGCGGCGAGGCCGCCGGCATTATCGCCACCGTTGCCATCCTGGCGCTGAACGGTCTGATCACCGGCTTCGGTGATAATCAAGTAAGAATCTCGCCATTCTGGAACCCTTACGATTTTGAGGCGTTCCCTGCCGAGGTGTTCGCCTGGACTCTACAGAACCGCATAGGCATGCTGTTGGCGATGGCCGCCCTGATCGCCTTGGCCTTCATGCGCGCCAATCGCAGAGAACGAATGCTGGAAGGTGCATAGCGAATTAAGGGGACATAATTAAAGGGACAGTTTACTTAATTCCCCCTAATTCCTCTTAGTGCTTGCCGAACTTCTTTCGCTTGTGCTGAACGTAGTCCACCAGGATATATTCGCCCAGGTTGTGCGGCGTGGTGTAGAAGGCGCGACCGCCGTTTATCTTGGTCATCTGCTCGACGAATGCACGCAGGTAGTGACGCTGGTCCAGCATGAAGGTGTTGATGGTTATATCCTTGCTGGTACAGAGCCTGATCGCACGTAGCGTCTTGCTGATGCAGGTGGGCGTAGGCGGGTAGGCGAACACCG
>CEPV01008980.1_pt1 | contig 10794 bp, 9 predicted proteins | sample 530451 | NCBI WGS metagenome assembly CEPV01 (sample SAMEA2620097, study PRJEB7988) | marine metagenome | isolation source: saline water (ENVO:00002010), including | reverse complement strand
CCGGAAACCCCTGGTACAACTTCAGCCATTCCCATGGCCATTCCTCTAAGTGCAATAGCGATTGAATTCATAGGTCTAAAGGTAAAATAAAGCCCCGAAAAGGTTTAAAATTAAATTAAACTTATTCATTTTGGAAGCTATAGACCAGAACTAGGTCCGGCCTTACCCAGCGTATTGACACGCTCATCCAACCGAACATGTTACCAGAGGAAACTTCTTAAATACATGGCGATGAATTTAAATGTATCGTATACATTTCTCATGGCAGATTTTTCGCCAGCGTAGATGGTGGGAATTGGAACGTGACGTATTCGATATCCTGCCAGGACTGCCCGCATTAGAAGTTCACTCTCGAATTGAAAGCCGTGCTGTATGAATGTCAATTGGGTGATGATCTTCGAAGGAAAAGCGCGGAAACCACATTGAGAATCCTTTATTTGCATGTTGGACCGTATTGATAGCAATAAAGAAGTGACAGCATTGGAAAAAATACGGTGAGGCGGCATTTTCGAATAATCCCTTCTCCACGCTACCACAACTGATTGCTTATCGACTTTTCTCAAGAGAGCTACAATGGATTCAGGCGGATGCTGCAGATCGACATCCATAGTTACCACATAATCGAAGCCGTTATCATACGCATAGTTGAGGCCGGTCATAAGAGCGGCGCCTTTACCCCTGTTTTCTATGTGATCCAGTTGATTTAGAGATTGCTGCGCAAGGAGTTTGCCGGTGCCGTCGGTACTGCCGTCATTCACAAAGAGGAAGTTGTCTATATCCGCGGCTGACAGTCGTTTTAGAAGAGATGGAATCGTCGCTTCGCCGTTGTATACTGGAATGATTACGAGGAATGACTGTTTCAAATCGAAGAACGGTTGTCAGGCAATGCGCTAGCGAGACTAGCGGGCGTATTGTCTAAGCGAGGCGGAGAGAGATTTTGCCAAATTGTTGGCGGCACGGCTGACCATCTCATCGGCTACCGGTACCAGCTGCTCCCGGCGGCCGGTAAGTTGCTTTGAGCGCCAGCTGAGAGCACGCTCGTCTCCGGCAAACGTAGCCCAATCCTTCTCAATACTGGCTTCACCGCTGAAAGATTCACTCTGAAGAATTCTAGCGGTCTGCACATCGATGATGTTATAAGATCCGCGAATAGTGGCTGCCGTAGACCTTTTGTAGATCTTTACATTTGCGGTGACCTCTCCTTTAATATCCCTCATTTTCTCCTTCCCTTCGTCATTCACGTATCGCTCTTTGCGAATTATCACCCGTCTGCTTTCCTTATAGGTATCTTCAGTTGTTCTTTCAGGAGTGACAATGATCTGAGTAATCTTGCCTGTGACTATTTCGTGGACGCCGAGAATCTTGCCTACATCCACGGCCATCTGGGCATCAATAACACCTGATTGGGCCAGCGCCTGCTCGCGCATGACACGATCCAACTGGTCGCGGGAAACAATTTCCAGAAACTCAGTTGCAGCGGGATCGTTCAACACATCGCTGATGACCATGTCGACGATGGTTTCATTGACAGCGCCATACTTACGCCTCTTGCCGCTCTTATCTTCGAAAGGGATGATGGCAATTCTAAGGATGGCCTCCAGCCGCATGGTTTCATATTTTTCGGCGGAATCTTTGAATCCGGCCACAAAACGCAAAGAAGTTTTAAACTCCTTGGCTGCCTTCTTCTTGTTATCGATCCCTTCCAGAGAGGAATATGTCACTCCCTCATTATAATGTACTTCCGCCGCTATTTGTTTTGCTTCTTCAAGAGGATCGAAATAATGCTTAACATCAAATTCAATTATTTCACTTCTCCCTTCCAATCTCAATATCGGCAACTGTTTGATGACACGGTTAAGCCTCTCGAGAGCTTCATATTCTGAAACAATCCTGTCCCAGCGAAATTTATCTTCGGAATTATGCAGTTGACCGAGGGTAGTCTCGTGATCGATCACCGCCGCTCTGAAGGCGTCTTGGATCAGTAACTGCGCCTTCTCGTAACTTGGATTGATGCGCAGCGACTGAGCACAATCGTAAACCGCTTCATCATAATCGCCGCGCTGATAACTGTCACGGGCGCTGCGCTCGAGCTGTCCGTAAGCAGTGAACATGGCACAGCCAGTTAACAGGAATTGACAGATTGCCACGAAAAGAACGATAATTCTCTTTAGATAATCGTCCATCACTGCGGGAATTTACACGAGAGAAGACTATTAATGACGCAGAAAGTGAGGGTCCAAATGTTAGTCCAGAGGATAGATATTCGGCCGCCTGTCTCGGAAGAACATGGTCCTGGCGTGGGACTGACCAACTTCAGAGAGGTCAATATCTGTTACCAGCACAAAATCCTCTCCTCGCGGGGCCCTCGCAACGACCGCACCGGAAGGTGAGGTGACAAATGATTCTCCCGCAAAGTTCATTTCGCCCTCTCTGCCGACACGATTCGCCAGCGCACAGTAGTATCCGTTCTGGAATGACGCCACCTGAAGCTCCGCCTCGTAAAGTCCTTCCGGCCACTCACCCGCCGTTCCCGCCTGGGGAATCACCACAAGTTCCGCTCCCTTAAGTCCGAGGGCACGCATGTACTCAGGATAGTGACGGTCGTAGCAGATGGCCACACCCACCTTCCCCACTGATGTATCGTATACGGGCGCCCCGCTGTCACCCGGGGTGTAATAGTCCTTTTCGTAGAAACAGGCGTAATCGGCGATGTGAGTCATCCGTGTCACGCCTAATAGAGTACCATCTGAATCGATGACGGGAGACGAATCGTAGGTCATATCTCCAGCCCGCTCGAAGAGGTTGATGATCATCACCATCCCCAGCTCCTTCGCTTTCGCAACGAACGCATCTGTAGTGGGACCGGGGACGGTTTCAGCAAGTTTTAGGACGTCCTCTTCGGCGCGGTACTGTGGGTGGAAGCGGGTGAAGGCCAGTTCGGCATAGACAGCCAGCTTTGCGCCTTCTAAGGAAGCTTTTTTGAGATGCTTCAGACCGTGGTCGATGTTCTTCCGTTTATCTTCTGTTGCGTGCTGCTGGATGAGGGCGATTCGCATGATATGAGGAGTGTAAATTCACTACTACGGCGAGAAGAAGCAAAACAAAATTCCAATAAAATCTCAGACAGGACGCAGCGTCCGGTCAGTGCAAATAGGGATTAATTTACTTGTGAAGATACTTGCCACCCGACCAGTACGGTATTATTCATTGTTCTGCGTAGAAGTATCTGAATGATGCGGCGTATTTCGTCTTCCTGTCATGTGCCAGTTCCGTCAGGTTGATACCGTACTGTTTGATGGCGTCAACGCCATTTTCCGGGTTTCATCTGCCTATTTACATTGTCCTTGGATATCTCCTTCCGTTTACGCCTTTCAGTGTGCATAACCTGTGCCAATCCCTTGAGATCGCTGGTCTGTTTGACATAATGACACCCCCCTGACATATGGACCCCGCCAGCGTCTCTTGAGCGGCATTCTGTCATTCCTCTAATCCTTTCCATGAAAGCGCTTTTCTTCCTATTTTCCCTTATTCATGGCGAACAATACGGAATGACAGTCAGCACACAATTTGATCTGACCGGTAAAGTGGCCATTGTCACCGGCGGCTCGAGGGGGATTGGGAAATCCATCGCTAACTGTTTCGCCACAGCCGGCGCCAATGTAGTAATCGCCAGTCGAAAAAAGGAAGGGCTGGACAAGGCGGCAAAGGGGATCAAGAAAGGTGGTGCATCCGTTCTCACCGTGGCTACTCATACAGGTGATGACGAGGCTGTCCAATCGCTGGCTTCAAAGACTATTGACACTTTTGGTGCCATCGACATTGTTGTCAATAATGCGGCCACAAATCCCCATTTCGGACCCCTCTTTGGCTCAGATGAAAGTCATTGGGACAAGATATGGGAAGTCAACGTTAAGGGATACTATAAGGTGGCCAACGCGTGCCTCAAGACTATGAAAGAACGTGGCGGCGGCAAGATCATCAACATGGCCAGTATTCTGGGAAAGATTCCCGGCTCGGGTATGGGCATCTACAGCATCAGTAAAGCGGCGGTCATCATGCTTACAAAAGTGATGGCACAGGAGCTGGCGAAGGATAATATTCAGGTCAACGCGATTGCACCGGGATTTGTTAAGACTGATTTCAGTCGCACTCTCTGGCAGAATGAAAAACTCCACGACACCATCGTCAGGGGAATCCCCCAAGGCCGCATGGCCGATCCTGATGAGATTGTTGGGATTGCCCTCTACCTCGCCTCAAGTACCTCGGATTACACTACAGGAGAAACGATTTTTGTTGATGGTGGACAGTCACTTGGGCCGGCCATCTAATTTCATGCAGAGGAAAACATGACTAAGCTGAACGAAACAGATATCGTTGCCAAAGTAAGAAAGTTTTTAGCGGAAAATCTCATTCCGCTTGAAGAAGAGTTTCTCCTCAACGGATTTCTCTCGGTTTCGGAGGTTCTCGAGGAAAAGCGACAGCTCGCCAAGAAGGAAGGTCTATGGACGCCGTATCTGCCCGAATCGGACGGTGGACTTGGTCTCTCTCTCACCCAATTTGCGGCGGTGAGTGAAGAACTCGGTCGTACGCCGCTGGGACATTACGTCCTCAACTGCCAGGCGCCCGATATCGGAAACATCGAGCTGGTCTCACTCCACGGCACGGCTGACCAGAAACGGGTCTTTCTTGAACCTCTCATCAGAGGAGAGATTCGAAGCTGTTTCGCCATGACTGAGCCGGAGAATCCGGGGTCCAATCCTGTGCTGCTTGACACGTCAGCAGAAAAGGATGGCGATAACTATCTCATCAACGGCCAGAAATGGTTCACCAGTTCCGCTGATGGAGCTTCTTTCACAGTTGTGATGGCTGTTACAAATCCGCAATCGGAGAGCAAGTATGGCAGGGCAAGCATGATCCTCGTTCCCATGGATGCATCGGGCCTGGAGATTGTGGAGAACACACCTGTCATGGGCGGCACGGGAGAGGGTTATGCCAGCCATTCCGAATTGCGATTCACCGATTGTCGAGTCCCCAGTGATAACTTGCTCGGTCCCGAGGGCGAAGGATTTCGACTGGCTCAGGAGCGGCTCGGTCCCGGCAGAATTCATCACTGTATGAGATGGATCGGGATCTGCGAACGCGCCTTTGATCTCATGTGCCGTCACGCATCCCGCCGTCGCATAACGAGCGATAGTCTTTTGGCGGACCAGGCCATTGTGAGAGCATGGGTTGCTGAGAGCCGCGCCGAGATAAATTCGGCACGCCTGATGGTTCTTGACGCCGCTGAAAAGGTGGAACGCCAGGGGACCAGCGGTGCGCGGGCTGAAATCTCGCTCATTAAGTTTTACGTTGCTGATATCCTCCAGAAAGTCCTCGACCGAGCCATCCAGGCACTCGGCGCCCTTGGTGTAACGGACTACACCCCCCTCGCCTACTGGTACCGCCACGAACGGGCAGCGCGCATCTATGACGGACCGGACGAAGTCCACAAACTGTCGGCCGCGAAACAGATACTGAAAAAGTACGACTCGGAGTAAGCTATGTGCTATTCCGAGGACACCATTGACGTCCGTCCAGAAGAGCGGTTTGATACCGTCCGCTTACGCGAGTACTTGAAAGGATCACTCGAGGGAACGCAGAATAAGCTGAAGGTTCGTCAATTCAGCGGCGGCGCGGCTAACCTCACCTACCTTCTCGATTACGGCACACATGAATACGTACTCAGACGTCCCCCTCTCGGTCCCGTAGCCCCCACCTCCCACGACATGGCTCGCGAATACCGGGTGCTGTCGATTCTGTACAAGACATTCCCTTATGCCCCGCAAGCTTTCCTTTTTTGTGATGACAGTAAAGTCATCGGTGCTTCTTTTTTCATCATGGAGAGGAAGCGAGGTGTGGTGGTACGTAAAACCGTACCGGAAGTGTTTGTCGCGATGGAGGATTCCCCCCGGCGGATGAGCGAAGCCCTCGTAGACCGTCTGGCGGAGTTCCACGCGGTCGACTTTGCGTCGTTGGGACTTGGGGACCTTGGCAGGCCTGAAGGATTCATCCAGCGCCAGGTAGAAGGGTGGTTCAAACGGTGGGAAGCGGCAAAGCACGAAGATCTGGAAGAGATGGATGATCTTTATGCATGGCTCACTGAGAATCTCCCAACGGTGAGCGATACTGCTCTCGTGCACAATGACTACAAATTAGACAACCTCATGTTCTCCCCCACTGACCCCGGGCACGTGGTTGCCATCTTTGATTGGGACATGTGCACTCTCGGTGATCCCCTCAACGACCTTGGTGCGCTGCTGTGCTACTGGAGTGAGCCGTCCGATCCGGCCTTCTTCAAGCGAGCATCCATGATGCCCACAGACGTGCATTTCCTGACGCGGGAGGCGTTAGTGCAGAGATACGCTGAGAAAGGCACCCGGAATGTGACGAACATCAGATTCTACCACGTGCTGGGGCTTTTCCGCTTGATCGGTATAGCGGCGCAGATTTACATCCGTTTCGTGCGAGGACAAACCAAAGATGCACGCTTTGCGGCCTTTGGTGATCTGATTCCGCTCATCTCGAGATACGCACTCTCGCTTATAGCGAAGACCTAACCGTCACGTCAACAATCACTCTTGCATATTCAGTATGGAAAACCAAGGTTTATCTGCACAAGAAAACTTTAGAACAACTCATAGGAGCCTTGATACTGAAACCATAGAGGTTTGGCAATCTTCTATGGTTTACACAAACCGTTTTACTAGAAATCAGGGCGCCGTTACCCGGGCAAAACCGTTATAGGTGAGGCTCCCAAGGAAGAGCATCCCATCATGCTCCTCCACACTGGTAATGGGCGAAAAAGATTCCGGTGATGGGTCCTGCAGGTTATGAAGGATGTTTCCATCCCCGTCGATGCCGATGACAAAACCGTAGTGCTCCGGCGCAGGTTGCATGGACTCGGGCAGTCGCATGATAAGTTTTCTCATGAACGGTTTATGAGACAGGTTGTCAAGGATATCCTTGCGCTTTGAAGGGAAAGCAATCCAGAACGTTCCTTTCCCGTTGGATGAGATCCCGTCGGGTATGCCAGGGAGATTCTCCAGAAGAACCTCTGACGTCCCCGCCTTCTCGCCCGCTATCCGCACCTTTTGCACCGTGTAGGAACTTGTCTCATTCACAAGCACATACATTTGATCGGGACTGACGGCGACACCGTTAGCAAAATAGAGACCGTCTTTCACGACGCTGGTCTCTCCGCTGATAGGATGGTACGCTAACAGTCTCCCGTTTCCCCGGTGTTCCATTATGTCTGACCGATAATCTTCAATGCCAAACTTATGCGATGCATCAGTAAAATAGATCGTGCCATTCTGCGCAATATCCACATCATCAGTAAACTTGAACGGGACGCCTCCGGCTTCAGTCGCGAGGACCGTCAGCTCTCCATCGGGCGAAACGGACAAAAGCCCTCTCTTGGCGTCGCAGATGATGAGATTGCCGTCAGCATCAAACTCCATGCCGAGAGGTCTTCCGCCTGTGTTGATGAACAGTTCACTGTTTTCCCCGCTGCTGTCGTAGCGCAGTACGCGGCCGTCTTCATACGGTGCATAAATCCTGCCTTCGCTGTCCACTTCAATATCCTCCGGACCGATACCGTCACCCTTTCCGAAAATATCAGCTTGCGCTAGATAGTCATTGGGTGCGAATTTACCATCGAGTGATGGAGCTGGTTTCGATTCCCAGGCAACGGGATCAACGGCAACAGGCCAGAATGCAAGGTAAAGAAGGAGCAAGACTATTACGGCCAATACAGTTTTGATAAACGATTTTATTATCACGGCTGGAACCGGGGATTAAGGTCTACACTCTCGTGGCCGGTGAGATTAACATGGTTTCCGCCATCACTGTCCATGATGTAGATTTCCGCATTACCGTCCCGATTTGATACAAACGCTATCCACTCCCCATCCGGTGATATAACCGGATAATCGTCATACGCCTCGTTTTGTGATAGATTTGTCTGATTACCTCCATCAAACAGATCCATAGAATAGATTTCACTGTTGCCGTCCCTGTCAGTGACAAAGATAACGGTCTTGTCATCGGGTGAAATCACCGGCAACGTATCGTCACTGTCACTCTGCGTCAGGTTCGACTGCTCAGCGCCGTCAACATCTATGACGTATATTTCATGATTCTGATCCCTGTTTGAGTCAAACAGGATACTTTCCGAAACGGAATGCCATGCGGGTCTCAGATCATCACCAGGACTGTTGGAAAGATTTACTCTATTTGCGCCACTAATATCTACCTTAAAAATATCGTAACCGGTATCTGTTATTGAGGCATAAACAATTTGCTGTCCGCTGGAGACAAAAGCGGGTTGAATATTCCACCCCTCAGTTGCCACTGCAATCTTGTTCTGCCCGTCAACATCCATTACTGTAATATTAGAGACTCCAGTGAAACCAGGATCAGTGACATAAGCTATGCGGGAGCCCGTCGCTGAGTAAACCGGCGATCGATCGCTGCCGCTGCTGTAAGTGAGAATTGCCTGATTTTCCCCGTTGATATCCATAGAATAGATATCCCGATTGCCGGCACGATCGCTGACAAAAGCTATTTTTTTACCGTCGGGAGAAAATACCGGCGAATGGTCGTCAGCTTCATTGTCGGTCAGGTTTATGGCATCACTGCCATCTATTTCCATTATGTAGATTTCCAGGTTACCGTCACGCTCAGATACGAATATGATCTTAGGATCAGTATTGACATCCGGTCCGGGCGGTTCCTGACAGGTGACGAGGAACACTAGTAACGGCGCTGAAAGAAGCGATGAGAGGTGAGAAACGTGTGATGGCGTTCCGCGACGGATGCATTGGAACCACGGCAGCATAATACTTCAAGTCTTCTTCGCTATTCTCCTGAATGATCTCTAACGATACGGACAAAGGCTCCGGCACCGTCTCTAAGTTTTCTCTCCTGCGTTGCGAAGTTAACTTCGTAAAGACCGAATTTCATGTCATAACCTTCAGACCACTCAAAATTGTCCATGAGGGTCCAGTAGAAATATCCCCTCACATCATAGTCTTCTTCCAGCGCCCTTGAGACTGCGTAAAGATACCGTTCGATGAAAGTCGCCCGCCTGTCATCTTGAGCATCGGCGATACCGTTCTCAGTGATGAAAATAGGGACGCCCAATTCGGATATCCTCTCAATTGAACGGTAGAGACCTTCCGGATAGATGGGATAAGCCATATTGGTCATCCAATCATTCTCATAGAACTCAATCGTCCCTCTCTCCCGTCTCTGTCTCTTTACCATCCGCCCGGTGGTATTCGATCTTGCCGTTAACGATGGTATAGAGGATCTCTGTATCGATGATTGCATCCTCATCCACTGTCATCATATCTTGCGACAGGACAGCAAAATCGGCCACCTTGCCCACTTCGATGGAACCTTTTAAATCCTCTTCGAAGGCTCCGTAAGCCGCGCTGAGCGTGTAGCTTTTCAACGCTTCCTGGCGCACCATCTTCTGATGGGGTTCGTATCCTCCCGGCGGTTCACCCTCAAGGGTACGCCTTGTGACGGAGGCATAGAAACATTCGATGGGACTTATCGGTTCCACCGGAACGTCCGTGCCGTTGATAACTACTGCGCCGGAATCGATCAGCTTGCGCCAGACATAGGCGCCCTCCTCGATGCGCTTCTTGCCAAGTCTGTCAATAGCCCAGGGACGGTCAGAACTCATATGTATCGCCTGAACTGAGGCGATGACTCCCAAACCGTTGAAACGGGGCAAATCCTGGGGATCGATATGTTGGGCGTGCTCAATCCTGAAGCGGTGGTCACCGGCCTTCTCCGGATACTTGTTGAACACATCTTCGTATTGATCCAGTACTTCCCGAACGGCACGGTCACCGATGGCGTGTGCATTGACCTGAAAACCGCTGCGCAATCCCTTTTCAGCCACTTCGTGAACATAGGTCATAGGCTGGGTCGCCATACCGTAGTGACCTTCCCTATCGTTATATTCATCAAGGAGCCAGGCACCCCTTGAGCCGAGGGCACCGTCAGTATTGAGCTTGATGGCGCGGATGGTGAGAAAGTTGTCGCCCAGGCCGATCTCAGGCCCTTTCCCGTACCAGTCGTCAAGAAGTAACGGTTCGCGGCCGGTGAGCATTACATAAAGGCGGACACGGAGTTTCCCCTGATTGAGAAAGTCGTAGTAAATCTCAATAGTCGATCTACCAGCTCCGGCATCATGAAAGGTGGTCACACCGTGGCGCAAGCACTCATCGATGGCAAGTTCCAGCGCCCGCGATCTTGTGTCCACAGTATCCTTGCTTATATAACTCCAGATAAGATTCTGCGCCACCTCATTGAAGATTCCCGTCGGTTCACCGTTCTCATCCTTGATAATCTCTCCTTCTCCGCCAAAAGTTGATTCAGAAGTAATGCCCGCAATCTCCATCGCTCTTGCATTGGCGAAACCGGCGTGACCGCTGGCGTGAGTGAGGAAGATGGGATTCTGTGGTGAGATGGCACTTAGCTTGTGATGCGTCTGAAATCCTTTGATCATCGGCTTTGGCTGTGGCATCCATTTGCTCTGGTGCCAGCCGCGTCCTAGAATCCACTGGCCGGGCTCTACCCTGTCCATCGCCTGCTTCACTTTAGCCACCAGTTCATCATAATTCCTGGTTCCGGTCAAATCGAGTCGCATCATTGAATTGCCGAGACTCATCATGTGCCCATGAGATTCGATGAACCCGGGAACAACAGTTTTGCCGTTTAGTGAGAGAACTTCTGTAT
>CEPV01011959.1_pt1 | contig 10802 bp, 5 predicted proteins | sample 530451 | NCBI WGS metagenome assembly CEPV01 (sample SAMEA2620097, study PRJEB7988) | marine metagenome | isolation source: saline water (ENVO:00002010), including | reverse complement strand
CCTATCATGATAAGATCATTTACGAGATCGACATTCGAAAATTCATTGCCAAACCTACCTTTATGGCTTGGGGGGATGCGGTGCTTAAAGTAAAGCATAAAACGATCTATTTCGCAAAAGACCTGCAGGTAGGCTTATTTGAAAAACTGGTGTGGGATACAGGAATGGATCCTGCTCTTGATCCGTTTTAAAATCATAGCAATATAAATTATACATGGCATTACGCTGCGGCATAGTCGGGCTGCCCAATGTGGGCAAGTCTACCATTTTTAACGCACTAACAGCTTCATCTGTCCCGGCGGATAATTACCCGTTTTGTACTATTAACCCCCATGTTGGAATTGTTGAGCTTCCAGATCCCCGATTGAAAAAACTAGCGCCCATATTCAACCCCGAAAAGGTCACTCCCGCCACTGTGGAATTCACCGATATTGCCGGCCTGGTTCGTGGCGCAAATAAGGGGGAAGGATTAGGAAATCAATTCCTAGGGCAAATACGCCAAGTGACGGCCATTATCCACGTTGTACGGTGTTTTGATGATGAAGACGTAACACATGTTGAAGGTGGTGTAGACCCGGTGCGGGATGCAGAACTTATTGAAACAGAGCTGTTACTGGCAGACCTGGAAACGTTGGGAAAAAGAGTATTGAAAACTGAAAAAGCGGCCAAGTCAGGTGGGGGAAAAGAAAAAAAAGAACTAGATGTGATCCAGCAGTTGTTGAACCACTGCAACGAAGGACATCGGGCCAGGACATTCCAGGCTAATGAAGAAGAAACAGCCATTATTTGTTCTCTCCACTTACTGACTAGAAAACCCATTTTATATGTGGCCAATGTGGATGAAACAGAGATCACCCATGAGCAACGCGGTCACTTGGAAGAACAATTAGTTTATTTTGCTGAAAAAGAAGGAAACCTGGCGATTCGCCTGTGCGGTAAGCTGGAGCAGGAGATTGCTGTTTTGCCCGATGATGAAAAAGCCATGTTTTTAGAAGAATATAATCTTCCTGAGCCTGGTTTGAATAAATTGATCCATGCCGGTTTTAACCTTTTGGAGCTGGAGACTTATTTTACGGGCAGTTCCAAAGAAGTGCACGCCTGGACCATTAAACAAGGTGCAACCGCACCTGAAGCCGCGGGGGAAATCCATTCCGATTTTCAAAAAGGATTTATCAAAGCTGAAGTCATTAAATATGATGACCTTATTCGCTTGGGTTCAGAGAAAAGTGTTAAGGATGCTGGCTTGGCCCAGCTCCAAGGCAAAGACTATATTGTTCAGGATGGCGACTGCATTTACTTCCATTTTAATGTACAGAAAAAATGATAGGATGATTGACTGCATGTATGATTGTACAATTAATAATTTGATCTTCTCTTTTCTTCAACCAATCATTCATTCATTCATTCAACGGTTTTAATGTCGTGTGGTTTTTTATGATTCTCTCCTACATTATGGTTAGCATTTCAAGTGCTGGCCTGGTTCTGATCGGATTGAACCATTATTTCCATTTTTGGGCACAAAACCATATCACGCTTGATTTACTCATTAGTATCATTTTTATCGCCGCTGAGACTTTAGTAATGTTCTTTTTTGTAGGAACCGGGGTCAACATCAGAGAGTATCTTGAATCACACCCAGAACTGGGGAAAGACCTTTACCAACAAATGTATGCCATTAAACGAAAACTTTATCCACCCACCATGATGGTTACCATACTATTTATGGCTATGGTTATTTTGGATGGGGCCTTCTTTATAGGAAAAGTATCTGAATGGTGGTTTCACGGACTATACCTTCTTACAGTCTATTATTTTTATAAAGCAACTACCGTTCAGCATGCTTCATTCAAAGAAAGTACTGAAATTGTTCTGGCCATGACCCAACCCGAACGGTCCGATTCATAAAGAATTTAAACTTAACTTGGGTTTAATTTCGCCACGATAATGAAATTCACAATCTCTCTACTTATCCCCCTTGTCCTGTTTTTTGGCTGTGTCCAACAAGACCCGGGATGGGAGGAAGGACAGGTATATAAAGTTGAAACCCTGAATTCGCCAATCGGGAGTAATACGCCTGGATTCACAGAACTGGACCCATCAGAGACGGGAGTCACAGCCGCCAATGAGATCGGGGAGAAGGAAGTGCTGGAGAACCAGCATCTTATGGACGGCTCGGGTGTGGCTCTGGGCGATGTAAATGGGAACGGACTGGTAGATATTTATATCCCCCGAATTCGTGAATCAAATGTGCTTTATATCAACAAGGGAAATTGGACATTTGAAGATGTTACTACTTCAGCCGGAGTGGCCTGCGAAGGCCGTTATTCCAGCGGCTCTACCTTTGCAGATGTGGATGGGGATAGCGACCTGGATCTCATCGTCACTGCCCTGGGGGGTCCCAATAGTTTATTCATCAATGATGGCACAGGCAAATTCAACGAAAGAAAACTGGATTCATTTTTAGATAGGCCCGGGAGCACATCCTCCGCTTTGGCCGATGTAGATAATGATGGCGACCTTGACCTCTATATCACCAATTATAAACGCTTGGCTATTCGTGATTCCCTGCCACCGCCCGTAATCAGTTTTGACAATACATTGATGGAGATCACCAACAACCGCTGGATCGTCATGCCGCCATTTAATAAAGAATATGAGACAAAAGTGGTAAACAATATACTGTTGCGGTTTGAAATGGCGGAAGTGGACCAATTCTACCTCAATGACGGGAAGGGCAATTTCAACCTCATTGATATCACCCAGAGTCACTTCACCGATGAAAATGGCGAACCTATCCAAGATCATCTCCGGGATTGGGGGTTAATGGCCCAATTCAGGGATATCAATAACGACACCCATCCTGATATTTATATCTGTAACGATTTTGAAAGCCCTGACCGTGCCTGGATCAACAACGGTGACGGCACATTTCGGGCCCTTCCGAAGTTGGCCATTCGCCATACAAGTAACTCATCCATGGCAGTGGACTTCTCTGATTTGAATAATGACGGCACCCAGGATTTCTTTGTTACGGACATGATGAGCCAATCCCACATCCTGCAAAAGACCCAAATGGGCACCATGGCGCCGACACCCCTATCCATTGGCGAAATTGATAACCGCCCCCAGTATATGCATAATACGCTATTTCTAAATCGCGGCGATCATACCTTCAGCGAAATTTCTCAGTTCAGTAATACCCATGCATCGGAGTGGTCCTGGGCCAGCATGTTCATGGATGTGGACCTGGACGGCCACGAAGATATTCTCATCACTACGGGCCACATGTATGATGTACAGGATTCCGATTCCAATGAGCGACAAAAGGCTGCCTTGCCCCAAGTAGCATCCTTCGACGAATATAAACGGATGCTGTTTGATTATCCCACCTTAGAGTTGAAAAATATTGCCTTTCGAAATCGGGGCAATCTCAAGTTTGAAACAGTCCCAGATGGCTGGGGCTTAGGCTTGAACAAAGACATTTCACACGGGATGGCCTCTGCTGACCTAGATAATGACGGTGACTTGGATATTGTTATCAACCGTCTGAATCAAACGGTCGGCCTTTTCCGGAATAATTCTGACGCGCCACGCATTGCCATACGCCTCAAAGGAGGGGCCGGTAATTCCGCCGCCATCGGCGCCAAGATATTGTTGAAAGGCGGACCTGTTTATCAAAGCAGGGAAGTCATATCTGGCGGACGTTATCTTTCCGGGAATGATCCTCTCCAGGTCTTTGCTACCGGGGATGGCTTCTTGACCGCCGAAATCTACTGGCGGGACGGGACTATGACGATCGTGGATTCGTTGACGGCCAACAACCTGTACACCATCCGCCAGATCAATACCATCCGCGCGCCAAAAAAGGATAATGAAGTAAAACCGATCTTCACCGATGCTAGCGACTTGCTGGATCATACCCATCATGAAGATCCCTTCGATGATTTTTCAAACCAGAGTTTGCTGCCGAACCGCTTTAGTCAACTTGGGCCCGGCGTTATTTGGATGGACGCCGACAAAGATGGAGATGAAGATATTTTCATTGCTGGCGGACGGGGAGGCTCCATTGATCATTTTGAAAATATAGACGGCCAATCCTTCACACCTTTATCAGTAAAAAAGGGGTTAAACCAGGATATAACCACAATCCTGAGTTTCGTTGACGGAGAAGGAAACCGTGGAATTATAACGGCCATGGGCAATTTTGAATCTGCAGAGGCAACGGTAAGCTTTATTTCTACCTATTCCAAAAAAGCACAGGATGAATTTGAAAGTTTAAAGCATATGGTAGGGCCCATATCCCAGGCTGATGTGGACGGGGATGGAGACTTGGATGTATTTGTCGGTGGCCGTGTGATCCCAAATGAATACCCAAAACCTGCTTCTTCCATTCTATATAAAAATGAGCATGGAAAGCTCATCTCCGACTCAAAGAATGCTTCTCTGTTCAACGACATCGGCCTTGTCTCCGGTTCCGTCTTCAGCGATATAGATAATGACAGTGACCCTGATCTCATCCTCGCTATAGAGTGGGGGCCTGTAACTGTACTTCAAAATAACGGCGGACAGTTTAAAGATGTAACCGCCAATATCGGACTATCTAATTATAAAGGATGGTGGAACGGCGTAGCCACGGGCGATTTTAACGAGGATGGTCTTTTGGATATTGTGGCCACAAACTGGGGTGTGAATACCAAGTATCATTTTTCAACGGACCATCCCCGAAAAGTTTATTTTGACGATTTTGACAATAACAATGTGCTGGATATTGTGGAAGCTCACTACGATGACGAGTTACAGGATCTCGTTCCGGAAAGGGGATTTTCCTGCATAACCAATGCTATGCCCTTTGTCCGAGAAGAAAAAGAAACCTTCCTCAATTATGCCCAATCTAGTTTGGGGGATATTTTTGGCAATTCATTAAATAGCGCTCCCCATCTTGAAGCAAACACACTGGAGAGCATGGTCTTCATCAATAATGGAAATGGGTTCGATCCGGTGGTATTGCCCTTCGAAGCCCAGATTACCACAGCCATGCACGCCGGCGTTGCGGATATCAATGGGGACGGTCATGAAGATATTTTCTTGAGCCAGAATTTCTTTGCCGTTCAAAAAGAGACAGATCGGAATGATTCAGGTCGCGGGCTTGTAATTCTGGGTAATGGAAGAGGTGAATTTCAAGCCTTGCCTGGCCACAAGAGCGGCATTTTAGTTTACGGCGAACAGCGTGGCGCCGCTTTTGCGGATTTTGACCGAGATGGCCGGTTGGACCTACTGGTCTCTCAAAATGGAGCAAAAACAAAATTGTTCAGGAATGTGAATAGTAAGCCCGGCATTCGTATCCGCCTCAACGGGCCTAAACAGAATCCCTTTTCATTTGGAGCAAAAGTTCGCTTTCAATACACGGACGGGTCCTTGGGGCCCGTTCGTGAGATTCAATCGGGTTCAGGATATTGGTCTCAAAATTCTCCCGTTCAAGTTTTGGGAAAGAAAGGGAATGAAACCCATATAAAAATACAATGGCCCAATGGGTCTTTCACCACCGAGCCATTGCAGGGAAATTCTGTAACGCTGAATTATAGCGGAGACTAATCCACCATTTTCCAGAAGGCGATACCGCCCGCCTGTTTGCCGATCTCGGCAATATCCACTTTTTCTAATTTCTTAAGGTCAAACACTTCCACTGCCCCGGGCTGTTTCCCAATGCCTTCTACGGAGACAAAGGCGAAGCGACTGTCCGGTGAAATGACCACCCCGTGTGTAACCTTACGGGTGTTCTTGAACTTGGCGATCTCTTTGCCTGTTTCAAGGTTCCACACACCTGTTTTGGCGGCCCCCTTGTAAGTCACTACCAAGAGTTTTCCATCGCGGCTTACTTCACAATTGTAAGGCGCTTTATCCGTTTTAAAGGTGCGGACCACTTCCCATTTATCCACATCAATTTCCACCACATTGTCCGTGCCGTTGTTCACCACATAAACCAGCTTATCATTGGGGTGGGGATAAACCCAAGTAGGTTTTTCGGGGGGCATTTTATGCTTCATCTTGTCCATGGCCCCTTTTTTCATTTTGTCGTGGTCCATTTTATTCATTTTCATCTTTTTGGGAGCGGTGGACATGGTGCGGCGGAGTTGCATAGTCATGGCATCAATCTCGTATAATTCACCGGACATCATGGCCACGGAATAATGACGCAGCCCGTTATTCAAAAGCCGGGAGCCGTGGGGCATGATACCAGTTTCCACCCGTTCGATCTCAATCATTTCATCAGGGTCAACAATGGAAACAGTGCTGGCTTCACTATGACCGCCATGGAGGTTAAAATTCACAATGTAAAGCAATCCTGTGGCCTTGGATATTCCCATGGTGGCCGGAAATAAACCTAACTCAACACGGTTCACCATTTCATCCGATCCTGTTTTATATTTATACAAGTGACCGAATGGCAATCCATGGGCCATGGACAAATACCAATAATCTCCATCTGGAGATACAGTAATGCCATGAGGCCCCTCTATCTCTACCGGCCAAACACCAACCGGGATTCGTTTTTCAACATAAGCTTTTTTGCCATCAAAACGAATGAGGGCAACTTCATCTTCAGATTCAGCTGTACAGTACACATAGTAATCTCTAGCGTTTAAAGTAACTACACTGAATAAAAGTAAAATATGAAATATTATTTTCATTGTTTCTCCTACCTTGTTCCCATTGTTTGGTCATCTTCTAATTTCACGGCCCAAAGACCATTATTCATGTCTGAAAAATAAATCAATCCTTTGTAGGGCATTGTACCCCATACATTGGGACGGTTGGACATAAAGCCATCCGGATCGCTTGAGAGAAAAAATGCAATTTCACGGCCTTGAGCATAAATATCTCCCAGCAATTCACCGGAGATATCTACGATTCTCAAACCACCCTGATAATAGGAGGCAAGTAAAGTATCCCCATGGACCCAATGGTTATGTGATCCTGCTTCCGGCACTTGGTAAACAGCAGACTCTTTGGGATTATCTGTATCAGAAAAATCAAGAAAATGGAAGCCCCCGGCCATGCCAAATTGATTTCCCCATTCGTCTCCTGTAACAATGTAAAACTTATCTGTGGATTGGCTGATAAAGGGGAAGGCGGCATGGTTATGTCCGTTGCGATCTGCCATGCTTCCAAGCTTAACCGGGTTACCGGGGCTACCCTGTCCTGCTTTGGCCAGGAATGGATTAAACTGAATTTTCGAGCGATTCTTTTCACTAAATTTTACACCGCCTACATCTACCACATGTACGCCATCGGCCCAGTTGGATGAATAGGCGAGACCGTCAATAACCCAAACATCATGAACGCCATGACCCGGGGTGCTTAATTCGTATCTCCCCACACGAAATGGGTTGCTTGGGTCCTCAATATTGATAATATCATATTTACGTCCGTTATTCACGGCATAAACGTGGTTATCAAAAACAAAAACATTATGGACGCCACCGGTCATATCATCATTGAACTCGGCGGTAATTTTAACATCAAAAGGGTTACGCACATCCAGAACTACAAACCCGTTTTTCCTGTTGGATGCACCTTCACGGGTTATCACGCAAACGGTCCCATCTTCAGATACTTTTACATCATTTACTGTTCTGGCATCTACCGTGATTGTATCAATAATAATCATATTTGATGGATCAGTTACATCCCAAAAATAGGCTTCCCCATTAGCACTCCAGGTGCCCGTTACGGCAAAATCTTTTCCCTTATACTGTCCGATTCCAGGCCATACCCAAAGATCAGAAGTATTTACATCTGAGATAGTACCGTGTCCGACAACCTGTACCCGTTTTTGAACATTGCGTGGTATAACTTTGATGATTTTTCTAGCAGAATAGCCGCTGGAATGGGCTGTAATTGCATAAAGGCCTGGCGTTTCAGCCACAAATTTACCTTCTGCTGTCAGCATACCGGAGGCAGGCAAGCCAATCCCATATTCCGCTTTCCCCGAATAGGAAAAACGCACGGGAACACCATCCACTTCTTTACCAGAACGGCTCAAAGTTTTGGCTGTAAAATTGAGAACATCACCCGTGCGGATATTATCCGATTCTGCAGATAGGGTAACTTTGCGGACCGGATTTTTTACTACACGTACATCTACTGATTCAACAATATCATCGGCAGCGGCTGTAATAGTAATTTTACCGGATTTGTTTGCATTCAGGTTTCCATGCATATCGAAATCTGCTATATCCGAATTGCTTGATGTAAGCGTCACTTCGGTGTTATTCCTCACCAAGTCAGCCTGATCATAGGCTGTCGTACTGTAATTAACAGCTGTACCAACATAGACCTTGGATTGGGGGTCATCAAATACAATTTTTTCTAAAGGCGGGTAGGGCACTTGAATTACCATTTTATCAACAATTCGATCCTCCCGTTTTTGGGAGATGCTGCGTACACTAAGGGAAAGTTTCCCGGGCTTATAAGCTTTTACTGTAACCTTTGCGATACCGGTAGAATCACTGATCCTCGGTTTCGATTCCAGAGCACGGCGTGGTCGGCCGTAAGCATAGAATGGATTATTTGCCAATTCACCATCCTGGTTAAGTAATTTAATAGTGACTTCACCTGTTTCACCTATATGGAGAAAAAGTGAATCGGGTTCAAATTCAAAATGCAGTGAATCCTTTTTCACTTCCTCTTTTTCCTGGGCTGCGATTATACAAAAACCGAAAAGGAATATTGATAGTAATTTTTTCATGGTTTTCCTCATTTCAATTATGGTGTGCTGGCATCTTTTTTCTCGTCATCTTCAATCTGGATACAGTACAACCCGCTATTCATATCTGCAATAAAGATATAATCTTTGTAAGGCTGGGCACCCCAAACCATGGGTGCGTTGGGAATCTTTCCTTCTTTATGGGCTGACTGGAAAACGCCGATTTCGCGGCCTTGCTTATATAAATCACCGAGCAATTCTCCTGAAATATCCAGAATTCTCAATCCGCCCTGGTAATTCCCGGCTATAAGTATATCCCCATCCACCCACAAGTTGTGGCTACCGGCCTCGGGTACCTGATAAAGTGCATCCTCTTTTGGATTGGCTGGATCATTAAAATTTAAGAAGTGAAAACCGCCACGAGGATTGGAGGGCCTGCCTCTGGTCGCCTGCACCCCCCAAGGAAAGTTTTCATCCCCTGCGATAATATAGAAATTTCCAGTTGATTCGCTCAAAAATGGAAATGCTGCATGATTACGTCCTGTTGGATCTCCCATTTCAGCCAGCTTTATCGGATTTGAGGGGCTTCCTTGTCCGGCCTTCATGAGCAGGGGGTTGTATTGAAGTGCAGAACGGTTTTTTTCATTGAATTTCAAACCGCCAATATCAACTGCAACTACACCGTCTCCCCAGTTGGATGAATAGGCAACCCCATTTTCAATCCAAACATCATGGATGCTGTGACCCGGTGTATCCAATTCAAAAACACCAACGCGGAAAGGATTTTTAGGGTCTTTAATATTGATAATGTCATACTTGCGGCCATTATTCACCGCATATACATGGTTATCGTTGATAAACACATTATGAACACCGCCAGTCATGTCATCGTTGAACTCAGCGGAGATTGTTACATTATAAGGGTCTGATACATCCAGAATGACAAAACCATTCTTTCGATCGGAAGCGCCTTCCCGGGTAATGACTCCCACACGTCCGTCTTCAGATATTTTTACATCATTTACAGTCCGCGCATCCACTGTAATTGTATCAATAATAATGAGGGTGTCCGGATTGGTCACATCCCAAAAATAGGCCTCCCCATTGGATCCCCAAGTGCCCGTTACAGCAAAGTCTTTTCCTTCGTGTTTACCGATTCCCGACCACACCCATAGGTCACTGGTAAGCACTTCTGAAATTAAACCGTGACCTACTTTTTTAATTTTCTTTTTCACATTCCGGGGCACAGCTTTGATCAATTGCTGGTCAGAAAATCCACCAGATGAAGCGGTGATTGTGTATAATCCAGCTGTTTCAGCTACAAAGCGGCCATCTTCCGTAATCATACCTGAGGCAGGCAATCCAAATTCACCATAATCTGCCTGACCTGAATAAGTGAAATCAATAGGTGCGTCTTCAACTTCACGGCCGGAACGGTTTAACGCCTGCGCATCAAAATGAAGAACATCCCCCGTACGAATTTCTGTTTTATCCGTGGTAAGCGTAAGGCTACGAACCGGATTTTTCATCACCCTTATATTCATAGATTCGGTTATATTCCCTGCTGAGGCTGTAATGGTGACTCTTCCTACTCTCCTTGTTTCCAGATTCCCGAACAGGTCAAAATCAGCTACACTGGTATTGCTCGACTCCATTGTGACTTCTGTATCACTTCTGTCCAGTCCCGCTTCGTCTGAAACCTTAACGCTAAAATGGGTGAAAGTACCTACATATAATCGTGTCCTTGACTTTTCAAACGTCACTTTTGAAATAGGCGGAAAGGGAACATTGATCTTGATTTTATCACGGATCCGATCATCTCGTTTTACGGTGATGCTCTGCACACTAAGTGTCAATTCTCCTGGTTTATATACCTTTACAGTAACCGTTGCCACACCGGTGGAATCACTGATTCTTGGTGAAACAGTCAATGTTTTACGTGGACTTCCAAAAACGTAAAATGGGCTCTCAGCCAAGTCACCATTTTCTTTTAAAAGTTTAATTGTAATCTGCATTGATTCGCCCACGTGCATATCTAGAGAGTCGTACTCAAATTCGAAATGGTATTTTTCCAATGTTTCTCCACTTTGGGGAA
>CEPV01007237.1_pt1 | contig 10804 bp, 7 predicted proteins | sample 530451 | NCBI WGS metagenome assembly CEPV01 (sample SAMEA2620097, study PRJEB7988) | marine metagenome | isolation source: saline water (ENVO:00002010), including | reverse complement strand
TCGGTGAGCAACAGGATGGGGGCGTAGAGAAGCGGTACCAGCACCGCCTGTGCACCTACGCCGAGTGCCAGACCCGACAGGACGTCGCTCCGCCGGAAGTTGAAGCCCAGGTCGGTGGCCCAGGACACGCCGCTCCTGCGTACAAGCCTGTACGGAACGCCCAGCAGGCCCGTCCAGAGCGGCACCTGGAGCAGGGCCACGAGCGACAGCGGCAGGTCGGCCTGTGAGTCGTAGCCGCCGGCGGCGAACACGACGACGCTGAACACGGCCGTTGCGAAGAGGCTGAGGAAGATGCCCACCACCACGTGGGGTAGGCCCCATGGTCGCTTTTCGGCCGTGGGCTGGGGATCTGCGCCGATCATCGGCCGAACCCTACCCACGACGCCGCGGCCCCCGGTTTCGGCGCCTCCGGTGCCTGAGATACCCGGGACACGACTGTCGGACCGTACCTCTACGATGGACCCATGGCTGATCGCAGGAAGCCCACCAGGCCACGCCAGGGAAAGGGTCGCCCCGAGGGGGGTGCCGCCGGGCGCGACCAGGGATGGCCGCGCTGGGGGATCTGGCTGATGATGGGCCTCATCGGTGCTGCGCTGTTCTTCCCGAGCTTCCTGCCCGCCGAAGAGGTCGAGGTCGTCTCCTACGACCAGTTCCTGACCCGGGTGGCGGCCGACGAGGTTGCCGAGGTCCAGGTCGACAACCAGACGGGTCGCATCTCCTTTACCACCTCCGATGGCGTCGACTTTGACACGACGGGTCCGCTCAAGTTGTCCGATGCCGACAGGGCCGTGCTCGCACAGAGCAGCGCCGCCGTCGAGTTCAACACCCCCCAGCCGAACTTCATCCAGACGTGGCTTCCCCTGTTGCTGCCTGTCGGCCTGATCATCTTGTTCTTCTGGTGGATCAACCGCCGCGCCCAGGGCCAGATGACGTCGATGATGTCGGTGGGGCGTTCCAAGGCCAAGACCTACTCGAGCGAGCGGCCCGGCACCACGTTTGACGACGTTGCCGGGTACGCCGGTGTCAAGCAGGAGATCCGCGAGGTCGTCGACTTCCTCAGGGACACCGACAAGTTCTCCGAGATCGGGGCCCGCGTGCCAAAGGGCGTGCTGCTCGTAGGCCCGCCCGGCACGGGCAAGACCCTCATCGCACGGGCTGTTGCAGGTGAGGCCGGGGTGCCGTTCCTGTCAGTCACCGGCTCCGACTTCATGGAGATGTTCGTGGGGGTCGGTGCAAGCCGGGTCCGGGACCTGTTCGACTCGGCACGCAAGATGGAGCGGGCCATCATCTTCATCGATGAGATCGACTCCATCGGCCGCAAGCGCGGTGCTGGTCTCGGCGGTGGCCACGACGAACGCGAGCAGACCCTGAACCAGATGCTCTCCGAGATGGACGGCTTCGAGAGCACCGAGGGCATCGTGATGCTGGCGGCCACCAACCGGCCCGACATCCTCGACCCGGCGCTGCTGCGCCCCGGTCGATTCGACCGCCAGGTGGTGGTTCCCCTGCCTGAACTCGACGACCGCAGGCAGATCCTCGAGGTCCACATAAAGGGCAAGCGCATGGGCGACGACGTCGACCTCGACCTCGTGGCACGTGGCACACCCGGCATGAGCGGCGCCGACCTGGCGAACCTCATCAACGAGGCTGCCCTGGTGGCCGTGCGCGAGGGCGCCGACGCCATCCACGCCGACCACCTTGAGGCGGCCCGCGACCGCACCCTCATGGGCCAGAAGCGCGAGTCAATGGCGCTGACGGCCGACGAGAAGGAGGCCATCGCCTACCACGAGGCAGGCCACGCCCTCTGTGCCGCCCTGCTGCCGAACGCCGATCCGCTCCACAAGGTCACCATCATCCCGAGCGGCATGGCCCTTGGTGTCACCATGCAGCTCCCCGAAGAGGAGCGCCACATCTACCGCCAGGACTTCATCGAGGACAAGCTGGTGGTCAACATGGGTGGCCGTATCGCCGAGGAACTTGTCTTCGGCGTGGTGTCCACAGGTGCCAGCGACGACCTGGTGAGCGCCACTGAGTTGGCAAGGAAGATGGTCCGAGAGTGGGGCATGAGCGACCGCGTGGGTCCCATGGCGTGGGGCAGCCACAACCAGGTGTTCCTGGGCGAGGACCTCATGTCGACCCGTGACTACTCCGACGAGACCGCAACGATGATCGACGAGGAGGTCCAGCGAATCCTCTCCGAGGGCGAGGACCGCTGCCGTGCCCTGCTCACCGAGAACCGGCACTCGCTTACCCTCATTGCACGTGCCCTGCTGGAGCGCGAGACCATTTCGGGCGAAGAGGTCAACCGGCTTGTGGGCCTGTCAACCGACACCGGTTCAGGCGCTGACGACGAGGCACCTGCCGACGAGCAGGCCGGCGGGTCCGCCAGCGCCGTCGAGGAGCCGTCTCCCACCCCGGTCGACTGACCGGTCCGAGGGCCTCTCCCCCGCCGGACACCCGATGGACCGTCTGCTGCTCCTGGTCGTGGTTGCTGCGGCCGCATCTGTCGTTGCGGCGCTTGTGCAGCGGCGTGGCCCCGATGCACCCGTGCGTACCGGCTGGACGGTTCCCGATCAGCTTGACCGGGCCGACTTCGCACGGCCCGAGGTGCCGTGGCTGGTGGCCGTGTTCACTTCGGCCACCTGTCGGTCGTGTGCGGCCGTGCTGGAGCGTGCCCTTCCGCTCGACAGTCCAGAGGTTGCCGTGGTCGAGGTTGAGGTGGGCGCCGACGCCGTCGTGCACGACCGCTACCAGATCGACGCCGTGCCCCTCGTGGTGATCGCCGATGCCGATGGCATTACGAGGGCCCACCACCTGGGGCCGGTGAGTGCCACGCACCTGTGGGGTTCTCTGGCAGAGGTCCGTGAGCCCGGATCAACGCCAGAGGGCTGCGGCGAGCACTGAGTCCGGCGGGCTGGCTGCCCGGCGGCCGGCTACGGGGATGGACGGGCCTGGGTTCCGGCAACGGCCATGCCGAACGACGAGGACCGGCCGGCCGGGTCGGCACGCCGCATGACCGACAGAACGGGCACGGTTGAGTCCACGAGGATCGTGGCCTCGGCGGCGATAGCGGCTCCGAGCCCCACCTCGACGTGGCCGGCGGGGTCGATCTCGTAGAGGTCCGGGATGTCTGAGGGCCATGCGGCGCCCAGCAGCGAGAGGCGAACGGTGGCGATGGTGGTCTCGCCCGGGTTGGCGACGACAAGGGCCGCCTGGTCGGCGGGTCCTGTGAGGTGCACCATCCAGTCGGTGGCGGCGGCGCCCACGGCTGGGAGTGCGGCGAGGCCGGCGGCAGGTGTGGCGCCATCGGGCCGGCTGATGAGCGATGCGGCCAGGGGTGCACCGTCGAGGGAACGGACCTCGACCCCGAATCGGCCCGTGTCGGCGATGCGGCCTGAGCCGAGGTCGACCACCTGGCGTTGACGACCACGGAGGGTCACCCGCCATGGTTCGACGAAGGCGCCGACATCCTCCGGCCGGACGAGCACCTCGAGCTCGGTCGTGTCATCGCCCGGGTTCATCACGACGACCGACGAGGTGACGCCCCGCTCCCCGGAGACACCGGGCAGGAACAGCCTGTCTGAGGTCTCGGGAAGGCCCGGGGTGACGGCCAGGCCGGTGCTTCCCCCGGCACCACCGGTGTCCGAGGTGGGCAGGTCGCCAACCTGGAGGCGTGCCACGACCACCTGGCCGACCCGGGCATCGACGCTTGCCGACACCACCGCCGAGTCGGGTATCAGCTCGTTCAGGTCGAACACGGCGAGGGAGCGGCCGGCCACGACGACACCCCTCGTGTCGAGGGTCTCGCGGCGACCCAGGTCGCCGATGAAGCGCAGGTCGGCGACGGCCGGCGCCCTGAACGGGTTGTAGACGAGCAGCACTGCGGTGTTGCCGGGTTCAGCCGTGGTGGCCCACGGAACCTGCCACGAGGATGACGTGATCGTGCCGCAGGGTGCCTCGTCGACCCCGGTGCCGATTCCCGGTGCCGCTTCGCCGTCGGCGGTGCCGCCGCTGATGCGTTGTTCGACGAGCACCCTGCCGCCGGGTACCTCGACGGTCACGCCTGCATGGAGTGCTCCGGGCACGAACGGGCCTGGCCGGATCTCCATGCTCCGTCCGGGCTCGAGCTGGAAGGCCCGCTCGACCTCGGCTCCGTTGTCGCCGTTTACGGTGACCCGTCCCACGGTCGGCTCGTCGGAGATGCTGGTGAGGGTCACGATGCGCTCGTCGACTGCGTCCATGTCGGCGGTCGGGCCGAGGCAGAACCAGAGGTCGCCGGAGTCGGGGGTGGTTGAGAGCGCTGCGTGCACCGGCGGCAGCAGGGTGGCCCTGCCGACCGGGTCGGGTGGGCTGGCGAACAGGGTGGAGCCGACGACCATCGCAGCCAGCACCGCGAGCGCCGGATACCGCACGGCGTTCATGGCGTTCATGGCCACTCCGGTTCAGGGTCGGTGCGGAGCCAGCTGGCCAGGAGCAGGACGCCGCAGAGGGCGGCCACCTGCAGGAGGCGCCGGGACCTCGACGATGCACCGTCGTGGACCAGTTCGCCGATGGTCCCTGACGCCACCCTCACCGAGGGTCGACCCGGAACACCTCCGGCCTCGTCGGCTGGTACGACAGGCCGGGTTGTGCCACCGACGCTGAACGACCAGGACCCCTCCGGGCCGAGGATCCAGCGGTAGGCACCGTCGGCTGATGCCTGCACCTGGAGGCGGTCGTACGCCAGGGGCGTGACGGCGGCCGGTACGGCGCGTCCGGTCCGGTCGCGAACCACGGCGTGTACGGGCCTCGTTGCGATGTTCTCAAAGATCGTCACGGCGCTGTTGAGGCCCTCGACGCGTGCCATGTCCAGCTGCCGTGTGAGCGCGGCAGCGTAGGTGGGCGGAAGGGGCGCCTCGACAGCCTCGTGGGGCGCGGGTGCCGAGCGTTCGACCAGCACGACGTGGCCGACCCCCCAGGCTCCGATGGCGGCTCCGAGGCGGCTTGTCCGGCTGGCCAGGGCCTCGGTGAGGGCATCCCTGATCTCGACCACGCCGGGCGCACCTGTCAGGTCGTATGGCCACTGGTCGAGCAGGTCGGGGCGGCCGTCGGTTACGGCCACCGCCACGTCACCCGGGAGGGATACACCTGTCAGCGGCACGCCGACTGCGGGAAGGATCGTGGGTTCGCCGACCCACAGCACCCTGTCGTCACCACCACTGGTGGTGTTGCCGATACCTGAGCGCGCTTCGGCGATGAACGGCAGTGCTGACGGAAGGTCGGTTTCGGGCATGCCGAGGCGGCCTCCGAGGGAACCGACGACCACGGGCAGCACGGTGAGGGCCAGGGCAAGGCCGGCGACGGCTGGAAGGGCGTTTCGCCAGTCGGGGCCGCGACGCGGCAGGGAGATGGTCGTTCCCATGTCGGCGACGGCTGCGGCGGCCGCCCATGCAAGGCCCAGGGCGACGGGAACGAGCAGCAACTCGGGTGGCAGGGTGGGGCCCTGCCACCATCCCTGGTCCACCAGCCAGACCATGGTGAAGCCGCCGGCTGCGACAAATGCGGCGCGGATGCTGATTGCCAGGCGCCAGCCGGTGGTGGTGAGGAGGGCCAGGGTCGGCACGACGAGCACTGCCCAGCCGATGCGGTCGATTCCGAAGGTGCCGGTCCAGGCGGGACCGCCGAGGGGCGAACCGGTGTCGAGGGTGAACATGGCTGCCGTACCGAGGCTGCCCCTCGGCCAGGTGGTGGGTACTGCGAGGGAGTCGGGGGAATGGTTGTCGATCAGGTCGATCAGCAGCGGGAACTGGACGACGGCTGCCACGACGGCTCCTCCGGCGGCCACTGCAACGAGCCTCGTGAGGCCGGCGATGCTGCCTGCCAGGAGGCTGCCGACGACGAGGCCTCCGACGAGCACGGGCAGGACGAACACGACCGTGGGGTCGACGGCGATGGCGGCCGCCACGACGAGGCCGGTGAGGAGGATGTCGGAGCCCATGTTGCGGATACGGGTTCCGGGACCGGGGTCGCCTCCGCGGTGGCCGTAGGGAACGACGCCCTGGGCCTCGGCCAGGCGGTGGGCTATCCAGGGCAGCGTGGCGTACACGGCCAGCGGTGCCAGGCGGCCCTCGCGTAGAGCGTCGTAGGGAAGGGGCACCGCCAGGTAGGTGAGAACGGCCGCTGCGCGTGACCTGCCGCCACCGACCGGCCGCACTAGGCGCCAGACGCCGAGGGCGCCGACCGGTAGCGCTGCGAGGACGACGGCTGTCCAGATGAGGTTGTCGCTGCCGGGCACCAGGCGTGCGACGACACCCAGCAGGGCAAGGGCGTCGGGTCCGGTTGTGGCCACGCCGGTTCCGGTGGGTCGCCAGCCCTGCCACCAGGAGCGCACCAGGTCCATGGGGTCGGTGGGTAGGGCCTGGAGCCGACCAACGGCCGGGAGGCCGCGGGTGAGCAGGTGGCGTGAGCCGAACCCCAGTACGGCTGCGCTGACCATGAGCGCTATGCCGCCGGGTCCGAGCAGGGCGCTCCAGATGTTGTGGAAGGCGATGTTGCCGGGTGCCTCGTCGCCGGTTCCGTAGGGGGCGCGGCCGGTTACGGCGCGCCTGACGGCGTGGTGTGGCATGTCGGGGCCTGCCACGACGCGGCCCGGGTCGACCCGGCGGTGTCTGGCGATGATGCGGCGCCTCTGGCTGACTCCGGACCGGCGGGCCAGGTTCCAGGGCCATGCGCTGAGCAGGCCCCAGGCGTGGCGGAAGCGGCCGGTCAGCAGGCCGTAGGCAACGCCCAGAACGGTCGCTGCCGCCAGTTCGGCCACGACGCTCGCCACCCTGCCCGGTGCCTGGTTGGTGAGTGACATGCGCAGCTTGTGCCTGGGGCGCAGGATGGCCGGGTTGGTACCCCGTCTCACCGAGGCGTCTCCGCTGACGGCGCGCCCGACTGCGGTGGGGGCCGTGGTTACCGTGGCTCCGGCGAGGCGTGCCCTCCAGCAGAGGTCGACGTGCCCGTCGAGGAAGGTGATCTCGGGGTCGAAGCCGCCGACGGCGGCGAACAGGTCGGTGCGTACGAGCAGGGCCGCCTCGGCTACGGCGAACACGTCCGGTTCGGCGTCGTACTGGCCCTGGTCGACCTCGCCGGGGTGCAGGCGCGGCACTGGGGATCCGTACCGGTCGACGGTGCAGCCCATGTCGTGGAGGATGCGTCCTTCGGTTCCGACCAGGACCTTGGGGCCGACCACGCCGGCGTTGGCGGCGACCGCCCGCTCGACCATGCGTCGCACGGCGGTTCCGTCGAGCACGACGTCGTCGTGCATGAACAGGTGGTAGGCGGGTATGCGGTTGGGGCCTGTCCCCCCGTTGGTGTCGTCGCCTGGTGCACCCACGACCGCTCGGTTTGCTGCGGCTCCGAAGCCGGGCGAGCCGGGTGCCTCGACGGTGCGGGCATCGGGTAGCACGTTGAGTACCTGGTCGGCGAGGCCCGAGCGGCGGCCTGCGTCGACTACCACGATGTCGAGGTGGCGGTGGTCCTGGGATGCGAGACCTGCCAGAACGTCGCTGAACCACTCTCCCGGGTCGTGGGCCACGACGACCACGCTGACGAGCGGCGTTGGGGCAGGCGGTGGCGCAGGGGTGGCCGACGGCGGCTGGGGCGGGGCGGGCGCGCCCCTGGGGCCCTGTGTCTCGGCGGCGTCCACGGTGAACGGACCCTAGCCCTGCGGACCCGCCGGTCAGGCAGCATCGCCGCCGACGGGAGGGTCTATGGTGCGCCCGTGCAGGGACATGACGTCGGACCCGTGTGTCTCGGCTCCGACGGTAGAGGGACGACCCGGTGAGGGTGCTGGTGACGGGAGCCGCCGGCTTCGTGGGGCGCTACCTCGTGGCGCACCTGTGTGGAAGCGGCGACGAGGTGGTCGAGACAGACCGGTCCCACGGTGGGCCCGATGTGCTCGACGCTGACGCCGTGGTGGCCCTCGTGGCCGAGGTATCCCCGCAGGTGGTGTTCCACCTTGCGGGGCAGGCCGACGTGGGCAGGTCCTGGAAGGCACCCGCTGAGACCCTGCGGGTGAACGTGGAGGGCACGTTCAACGTGCTGGCTGCGGCGAGGGATGCCGGCGTGGACCGGGTGGTGACCGTGACAAGCGCCGATGTCTACGGCGTGGTCGACCCGGTGGACCTGCCGGTTCACGAGTCGGCACGCCTGCGCCCGGTGTCGCCCTATGCGGCATCCAAGGCGGCCGCGGACATGGTTGCCGAACAGGCCTTCCGCGGGTTCGGCCAGGACGTGGTGCGGGCCAGGTCGTTCAACCACCTGGGACCCGGCCAGAGCGACAGGTTCGTGTGCCCGGCCATTGCATCGCGGATCGTCGCCAACGAACTCTCGGGTGACGAGGAGGTGCCGGTGGGCGACCTGAGCGCTGTGCGGGACTTCACAGATGTGCGCGACGTCGTCCGGGCCTACCGGATGCTGGCCGTGGACGGCAGGGCCGGTGCGGCCTACAACGTGTGTTCCGGTCTGGCGGTGCCGGTCTCTGATGTGGCCGAGCACCTCCTGGCCCTCGCCACCCGACCGATGCGCCTCGTTCCGGACCCGGACCTGTTTCGACCCGTTGAGGTTCCCGAGTTGTGCGGAGACCCGACGGCGCTGCGTGCCGATACCGGCTGGGCGCCCCGGTCCGACCTGTCTGAGACGCTCGCCGACGTGATGGCCGACTGGCGAACGCGGGTGCCGTCGGAGGGCCGGGTGCCTCCCGACGGGGATTGAACGGCACAATGGGGGCCATGGCAAAGCGGGCACTCATCACGGGCATGACCGGACAGGACGGCTCGTACCTGGCCGAGTTGCTGCTGGACAAGGGCTACGACGTGGTCGGCATGGTGCGCCGCAGCTCCACGGTGAACATGGAGCGCGTCGCCCACCTGGCCGACAGCGTCGAGTTCGTACCCGGCGACCTCCTGGACCAGGCCTCGCTGATCGAGGTGCTGCGCACCCACCGGCCAGACGAGGTCTACAACCTGGCCGCCCAGTCGTTCGTGCACACCTCGTTCGGCCAGCCGGTTCTCACCGGCGAGACGACGGCCCTGGGCGTTACCCGCCTGCTCGACGCTGTTCGCCTGGTCGACCCGTCGATCCGCTACTACCAGGCCAGCTCGAGCGAGATGTTCGGCCACGCCCGCCAGGTTCCCCAGACCGAGGACACGCCGTTCCACCCGCGCAGCCCCTACGGGGTGGCCAAGGTCTACGGACACTGGATCACCATCAACTACCGCGAGAGCTACGACCTGCACGCCTCGTCGGGGATCCTGTTCAACCACGAGAGCCCACGCCGTGGCCTTGAGTTCGTCACCCGCAAGATCACCCACGGTGCCGCCGCCATCTCCCTGGGGCTGGCCGACGAGCTGCGGCTCGGCAACCTTGATGCCAGGCGTGACTGGGGCTTCGCCGGCGACTACGTCGAGGCCATGTGGCTGATGCTGCAACAGGACCAGCCCGATGACTTCGTGATCTGTACCGGCGAGACCCATTCGGTGCGCGAGTTCTGCGATCTGGCGTTCGGGCGCCTGGGCCTGAACTGGGAGGACCATGTCGTGGTCGACGAGGCCTTCCTGCGGCCAGCCGAGGTCGACCTGCTGGTGGGTGACTCCTCCAGGGCCGCCGAGCACCTTGGCTGGAAGCCCCAGACCGGGTTCACCGACCTGGTGGAGATGATGGTCGACGCCGACCTGGCCCTCCTCGAGGGTGCACCCCGGACTCCGGGGTGAGGAGCCTTCGTTGATAACCGTGCTGGCCGGCGGGGTCGGTGCCGCCCGGCTTCTGTCGGGGCTGGTGCAGGTGGTGCCGCCGGCTGAGGTGACCGCTGTGGTGAACACCGGCGACGACGTGGTCATGCACGGGCTGCACGTCTCCCCTGACCTGGACACGGTCACCTACACGCTCGCCGGGGCCGACAACCCCGAGACCGGTTGGGGTCTCGCAGGCGAGACGTGGCAGGCAATGGGTTCGCTGGGCCGCTACGGCGGTGACACGTGGTTCAACCTGGGCGACCTCGACCTGGGCACCCACCTCTACCGCACCGGCAACCTGGCCGCTGGTGTGGGCCTTGCCGAGATAACGGCGGGCATCACCGCCGGGTGGGGCCTCGAGCCGACGCTGCTTCCCATGACCGAGGACCGGGTGGCCACGATGGTGACCCTGGCAAACGGCGACGAGGTCGGCTTCCAGGAGTACTTCGTGAGGCTGCGCCACGATTTGCCGGTCTCGTCGGTGCGCTTTGATGGTGCCGAGGCCTCGTCACCGGGGCCGGGGGTGCTCGATGCCATTGCCGGGGCCGAGGTGGTCGTGGTGGCTCCTTCGAACCCGATCGTGTCCATCGGGCCGCTGCTGGCCGTGCCCGGTATCGCCGACGCCATCCGGGCCATGCGTGAGCACACGGTGGCGGTGTCTCCGATTGTCGCCGGGGCGGCGCTGAAGGGCCCCGCCGACCGCCTGATGCGCGAGCTGGGCCACGAGGCCTCTGTGGTGGGCGTGGCGCGCATCTACCGTGACATCGCCTCGTGCCTGGTGATCGACTCGGCCGACGCCGACCTGGCTGGTGCCGTCGAGGCCGAGGGCATGGCGTGCGTCGTGACCGATACGGTCATGTCCACGCCGGAGGTGGCCGCCGACCTGGCGAAGACTGTTCTCGGAGCGGCCTCGTGAGCGGTGGGATCAGGGTGATTCCTGTGGCCGGCCTGCCCGAGGTGTCGCCCGGCGACGACCTGGCCGGCATGCTGGCCGAGGCGGCCGACCTCGCCGACGGTGACGTGTTGGTGGTGACCCAGAAGGTGGT
>CEPV01094523.1_pt1 | contig 10820 bp, 10 predicted proteins | sample 530451 | NCBI WGS metagenome assembly CEPV01 (sample SAMEA2620097, study PRJEB7988) | marine metagenome | isolation source: saline water (ENVO:00002010), including | reverse complement strand
GCCCTCTGAACCTTCTCTCTGCTTATCTTGTGATCAGCCATAAACGAAATTTCCAAAAGCATAAGCTCAACATCCTCAAAACAAGCTCTGGTATTCCGTAAATCAGACTCGTCAGCTTCTTGCGTGCCTACAAGTATTACGTCTATTTGTCGTATCAAATGCGATGTCCAAGATAGTAATCCATCTGCTCTAAGAACTGAAACCGAAAGCCAATAAGGAGCTCTGTATCGTTCGGCTAGATTTTTCTTGGTTTCTATAAGTCCCTCTTCGGTTGTATAAACACCGGCATCAATACCGTCGATAACTGCAGTAATTGCATCCATTAGCGGGACAATACTTGCATTAATTCTCTCTTTGGCTTCATCTGATGTCCCAGGAAGTTTATATAAGAAAGCACGTTCCTTTCGTAGGTCTTCCAGATTCAAAGTTAGTTCTCCTCGGTAACATCTGAGCACTATTGGAAGCCTGATATTCGAATTTGATTTGCGTACATCATTTCTACACTCCTTCAAGTAATCTTTTTTCTCTATTCTGCGTGATTCTTCATCGTGTCTGTAGAGTAGAAGAGCTCTGTGCTTGCTTTTTCTTCTTAGAAAAAAACCAATGGATTTTTTTCTTCGCTCATCGTCAGTTAGAGCTTTAACTTCCTGCTCTTCTTCTGCCAATTGCCCAGTTAAATTTCCGGTTCCTTGAATCATCTCTCTATTGTCCGCAAAATAATCTGATTCAACCATATCTCTTACCAGATTTCCCGTTGCAGCGACCATGGTTATGGCAATACCAGCAATAAATATGGACTCAACACCGCCGTATTGTGTGCGTTTCTTTGGTTTTTTACCCCGCATTGGAGCGCTACGCCGTGCACCCAATGTGGTGCTGCGGGAGCGACTAGTGCGGGGCTTCTTGGGCATGAAAAAAGTATATCCTGTTTTTTACGCAATTGTTAGCAATCCTTAAGTTCTTACTTCAGCCATAATTCTACCTTTCAGTAATCCAACAACGGAGTCCAAGTCATCATTCACTATCAGGTCATCAAACAGATGTTTTTTCTGTTCGAAAAAGTCCAGATCGCGTTCGGCATTCTTCATCCTTTCATCAATCGAAGCATCGGTATCTCTGCCTCTGGTACGAAGTCTATGAAGAAGGCAACTTAGCATCAGCCTTTTGCTTTTGCCAGGAGGCAGAAGTCCGAAAGACAGAATTGATCTTCGGCTATAAGTTCTAACCAGGTCTTGCAGCAGTCCCATCTCTGTAATTACAACAGGGACTTTGTGTTCTTTCCAAATGGCCTCAATATCAGATCTTCGATACCCGTACCATCTGCTTTGAGTGGAAGAGGGGATGCGGGAACACGATGCAAGACGGCCTTGCTTCTTCAGAATCTCGAATTTTTTTGGGTCGATGTATTCATATTCGTCTTCATCCTGATCAGACGGTTCGCGCGTTGTTAGAATTGGTACTTTTGCAGCGTAGTCACCGACTTTAGTGGTTAGAATTTTACTGATAGTTGTTTTTCCGACTCCGGATGGTCCTGTTAATGCAATTATGTATCCTGTGAATTCTTTTTCCTGGATTAGTTCACCTTCCATCGGCTCGAAACAAACATCATAAGTTCTAAGTCCTTGCTCATTTACTCTCATCAGTCTCATATGTGGAGTCACTCTCTGTCCGATACTCACTTTCGAGCTTGTAAGTTGCCCTATTGCTTTCGATCCATCATCTAATTCAATGATTCCAACAGTTCTTGGCTCCTTTCCGAATCCTTTGGGGGGATGAACTATAGTTGTGAAGGATATGACTGTGCCTTCCTGCATTTTTTTGCGGATATTCTTTTGAGCGCGATGAATTGTGGAAGGTGTGTCAGACATGGGTCAACTAACAACTAACAACACATCCGCCAAAAGGCAGACTTTTAACTTACAACTAGTTGTTAGTTGTTGGTTGTAAGTTGTTAGGTCCGAAGGACCGTGTTTGCCAATAAGAAAGAGATAATTAAGAAGCACGTTCGAGAATGTGAATACAGCACGTGGCACCGGCTCCTCCAAAATTATGAGCAAGTGCATATTTCTCATTCGAAGACTTAAGCTGTTTAATCAGATCAACAATTTGCTTGATGCCGGTTGCTCCAACAGGATGGCCACAGGCCTTCAGTCCTCCGGAAGCATTCACAGTGAGCTTTGAATCACTCTCATATAAGCGTATTCCTCTGCCTGGTGCGGCAAATCCAAGATCCTCCAGATTAATTACAGCTGCGATAGAGAAACAGTCATGTGTCTCCAGATGTGCGATGTCATCGCGCGTAATCTCGGCCTCATCCAAAGCTCTATCCATAGCATCTCGTGTTGCCGGGAATGATGTAATGGAAGGGCGCTCGGCAATACTTAGAGTATCCGTGCTCACTTGTGATGCTTTAATACGGATCTGTGATTCGTTAGTTGACGAAAGTATGATTGCAGAAGCTCCATCAGAGATTGGTGAGCAGTCTAATAAGCAAAGTGGATCAGCAATCGATGGACTTTGTGAAATTTTTTCCTCAGGAATTGCATTTCTAAACTGTGCATTTGGATTTTTCGCGGCATTTTCGTGATGCTTGGCACTAACCTTATTAAGTTTCTCTCTCGTTAGTCCGTATTCATGCATGTATCTGTTTGCGATCAGTCCAAAGATCCCAGGAAAGGTCAGGCCTGTCGGAATATCTTTCTCGGCATCAGCTGCTCCCATTAAGCTTAAAGAAATTTCTTCGGACGAAACGTCGGTCATCTTCTCGACTCCTATTACCAATATATTTTCTGCCCTTCCGCTTTCAAGCAGGCTTATTGCGGTATGAACTGCAACGGATCCGGATGCGCAGGCAGCTTCGGTTCTAAGTGCAGGAGGACGATGGGGAAGTAATGCGGATGCCATTGCTCCCAGATGTGCTTGATCATTTGTTCGTTCCCCAAGCATGTTGGAGACTACGATGAAATCGATATCAAGAGCTGTCAGATCGGAGTTTAGAATGGCAGAAGTTACAGCTTCTTCCATCAAGTCTTTAAGACTCTTGTCCCAGTGTTCGCCAAAAGGCGTTTGGCCTGTCCCTACGATGAATATGTCCTCTTGCATGAATGTTGGGGGTATTTTACTGAAAGGAAGCAGAAGAAGCAAAAGAAGCAGAGGAATCAGAAGATATCCTCTGAATCCTCTGATTCTTCTGATTCCTTTATCCGGTACATCTTAAAAACTCATCATATCTTATATATTCCTTTTCTCGATTGTCAAATGGCAGTTGAATGCCGTCTTTGAGCATTGTAAACACAAATGCATCGGATCCTGCTCCTGATCCATAGCTTACAAGCAGTATTTTCTCTTTCTTTTTTGCATTCTGAAGGACGTTTATCAACCCAAGAAGAGAGCAGGCTGAATATGTATTTCCAATTTCGGGAACTATAAAACCGTGCTCCATCTGTTCTTTGCTCAGATTATACTTTTTAGCAATTTTTAATGGGAACTTTGCATTTGGCATGTGAAAGATTGCGTGGTCAATGTCAGAAACTTTAAGTTCAGAAACTTCAAGTATCCCTTTAAGTGCTTCTTCAACGTGGCGGAAGTAAGCGGGCTCCCCTGTAAAGCGTCCTGCGTGTTCCGGATATTTGCTATCAGACGCTCTCCAGAAATCAGGAGTGTCTGTTGTAAAGCTCAGAGTCTTTTCGAGTCTGCAAATAGCATTCTTATCATTCTCAGGTCCGATAATTACTGCACCCGCACCGGCGGCCGCAGTGTACTCAAGCGCATCACCGGGTTTGCCTTGTGCTGTGTCTGAACCGATCGCAAGTCCGTACTCTATCTGACCTGACCTGACCATGCTGTCCACAATCTGCATTCCGGCAGTTCCGGCTTTGCATGCAAACTCAAGATCAGCAGAGTGACAGAAAGGATGGCACTCCAAAGCAGAGGCAACCATTCCGCTTGTAGGTTTAACTGCATACGGGTGGCTTTCCGAACCTACAAAAACTGCGGAGATCTGGCTCGATTTTAATTTGGAAGTATCCAATGCAACTCGTCCGGCCTCAACTGCCATCGTAAATGCATCTTCCCCTTTATCAGGTACAGTTTTCTCGGTCACACCAAGTCCTTTTATGTACGAAGCGGGATCCTGATTGTGGCTTCGCGCAATCTCCTCAGTTTTAATTCTCTTTGAAGGAATGTATTGGCCGAAACTGATTATTGATGATTTCATTTTAAATAGTTTATCAGATTGCTAACGAGCTAGATTTTGATGCGATTTGGATAATGTATGCGTTGCCTGAGCGGCTAGAAGTGATATTTCACCTGCTAGAACTGCTGCTCCTATAGACTCTGCGAGCAATTGGCACTTTGGCAATTGGCAATTGGCTTTCATTATTAGATCTAGACATTGATTTTGTGCTGGTAATCCAGTTCCACCTCCACGAACACCAACGAGAATGGCAGGGCATCGTATCTTGATGTTGATTGTTGATTGTTGAGAGCGAAGCGTGTCGATTGTTGTATCAGTTAACGATCCCTCAACCGTGTGAGCCGCATCCTGACCTGTTGCGAGATAGAGAGCTGCAATAATATTTGCTACATGAAGATTAGAACCAAGTGAGCCTGCAACTTTTGATCCAACATCAAGTTTTGCATGAGCAGTTTTAACCAATGACTCAGGATCCGACTTAAGAACTTCTCTAACTATATCTTCAGAAATCTCAGCTTCCGCAATTACTTCGTAACCTCTACCCAAGTCGTGTGTTCTTTTACTTGGTTTTTTATCCGAGTCTACATTTCCTGCAACTGTTACGAACTCAAGTCCTTCAATATTAGATTGCAACCATTCTCCAATTGCTTGCGCGGCAATTGTAACCATGTTCATTCCCATTGCCTCATCTGTATCGCAATTAATTGTCAGAAAAATATGATCATCAACCTCATCAATACAAAAACTAATTATCTTAAGGTGATTACTAGTGTTTTCTCCTACTTGTTTCCATTGTGCCTCAAGTTTTTGTATTGAATTGAGAATTGATAATTGAGAATTGAGAATTCGGAAAGCTAAAGAGCGGGTCATTCCGTGATATGTCGATGAAGTTTTGACGCCACCTGCTAAGTTCAATGCTTTGCAGCCTCTATTAACACTTGCAACAAGTGCAGCTTCGGTTGTTGCAAGGGGTAGATAGATGTCCGTAGCCGCGACGCCGGCGTCGCGGCTACGATCGTTAGAAAAATGGACTTTGAGTGGTCCTGCAAGACCTACAGGGATAGGAACGTGTCCGAACATTTGCTCGCAGTTCTTCTCTTCAGCACTTCCAAGCTTAGATGGTTCTATTGATAAATCTCCCAAATCTACACCAAGCTCGCGTTCTATGATCTTGCGTCGTTCGTCACAACGATCGAAAGAATTTAGGCCTGTAGGCAGAGATCTAAGATTCATAGAGTGTATGTACAATGTACATACAGTGTATATACATCAGACAGAGCTTTAAGCAACTGTTGCTAATTCCTTAATAATCTTTGCGCCTGCTCCTGTCTTTGCTTCAAATACCTTGCATCCCTCTTGGGCGTAAGCAAATTCGCGAACGCGATCAACTGATTCATCAGTACAGATCAACTGAACAGTTGGACCTGCATCCATTGTGTAGAAAACGGGGAGATGCTCAGAAGTTCGCAGTTCAATTATTCCATCTGTGATGCGATGAGTGTCGTTAGTTAAGTAATGAAGCGCGGGAGTTGAGGTTTGCATCACCATATGCATGTCCAGAACGTCTTCTTCGCAAACGTATGTAAGTTTTTCGAAGTCTTTTGCGAGCACTGCATCGATGCACTCCTTCTGTCTGCGGTTCATGATGGCATCAACGCGGTCAGAATAGTGAGGACTACTGTGTGCAGTTGGATGACCTTCTGTTGAACCGATTTTTTTCTCGATCATTGTTGGCACAACAATGATGTCATGCAGAGTCCAATGGTTCTCATCTGCAAATTGTTTTCCGTATGCACTGTCGATCTCTTCTCCTTCGCCTGCAACAAGCGCCACGAATCCTCCGTGCACACTTCGGCCTGCAGATCCGGAACCAATACGTCCAATTACACTTGTTTGGGTCTCAGTTAATTCGTAAGTTTCTGCAATTAAACCTTGAATTGCTTTTGCAAGACAGCTGAAGACTGCGGATGAAGATGCAATACCTACGGCAGATGGAATATTCGATCTGACTGTAATATTACATGATGCAGGAATTGCATCAGGAGCCCCCAGTTTAGTCAGGTACGTCTTTACGTTATCCAAAGTCTTCCCAAATCGGGCTACGTGCTTCTCTCCCAAGATCTTCTCGGTTCCATCAGGATTAAAGGAATGCACAATAAGCTCAGGAGAATGGTCAATATCAATCTCTACATTTGGCCCATCTAGGCTCATGGAGAATGAATCGGCCATTGGGATTCTAAGCGGATCATTTCGGTTTCCCCAGTACTTTATCCATGCGGAATTGGGGGAGGAGGATGCTGTAATCATATTATTAGGCGGTAGATTGTAGACGATAGTATTTTAATTGATGTTTTGAGGTAAAGTCTTTCAAAAATCCAGACTTTTTATGGATGACCAATGCCATCCCTCCACCCCCTGTTCTTCCTCCGGCTCCCAAAACCTTGGCTGAGCCTCCGGATGATTCGATTTCAGCTATAAGATCTTGCACAGGCTTTGGAACAATGCCGAGGAGCAGTTGAGATTGATAATTATCTTTAATAATTGATTCGAAATCGTCTTTATCGATAAGCCTTTGTGTACATTCTGCAATTTGCTTAAGTGCATCTTCAATTTTTGGATCGCTCTCGCGAAGTTTGGTAACAATATCAACCAGCTCGCTCGTAGTTTCATTCGGCTTTCCTGTATCAATCAAAATCGCATCCTTAAGTATGTCGTCAGGCAACTCAATTGGCGTGAAGCCTTCCTCTTTCTTGTAGAGGATAGGGGAATTTTCCCAAATTACATTGAAGTCAATTCCGCTGTTGTGGGGACTTAAGCTTTTTTCGATTGCCAGTGCTTCAGATTTACTTTTGTTCCCCAAAAAGCATTTGCTGATTGCAATAATCAGTGAAGTTGATGAACCCATGCCTTTACCAAGTGGAATCTCATTAGTAATTTTTAGTCTCCCCTGAATAATCTTTCCTTTGAATCGTTGAATTTGATTCAAGATGTCTTTTAAGTATGCGTTCCAGTTTGCATCTCCTTTGATTTCTTCCCATTCCACTTCAATACCGTCGCAATTTCTATCTTCTTCGAACTCAGAAGTTACATTTAAAGGAGAGGGGATTGCGATGCCGGGATATCCGAATACAACAGCGTACTCTCCCGTAAGAATAATTTTGCCTGAGGCAGAACCAATCAGTTTCAAGTGCTACTAATAATAAAGGATATAAAGGATAAAAAGGATATAAAAGAATCCTTTAAATCATTTAAATCCTTTATATCCCCAATTTATGAGCCATATCGTCTTCCTCTATGTTCATAGTCAGAAACAGCCTTCTCTAAATCTCTGACTTCAAAATCAGGAAATAACTTATCTTCGAAGATCCACTCTGCGTATGCGGCTTGCCACAAAAAGAAGTTAGAAGTCCGTTTTTCGCCGGAAGTTCGGATTATAATATCAATGTCAGGCAATTCGGGGTGGTCAAGATAACTTCGAATGTTAATGTCATCCTGAGCTCTGTTGAAGGATGACATTGGCTGTGTCATGGTTCGACAGGGCTCACCATGACACTTCTTTTCAACTGCTCTCTCAATTTCATCTCTTCCACCGTAATCAACTGCTAAGTGCAGAGTGAAATCGGTTTGGTCAAAAGTTTTTTCCTCTACCTCCTTAATAAGTTCAGCCAAAGAGGAGGGGATGCGGTCTTTTCTTCCGGAATGGCAAAACTTAGTCTTGTTTTCAATAAAACTTTCTTGTTCTTTCCTTAAATAATCCTCGAGCATCTTCATCAACATATCAATCTCTTGTCTTTCGCGCTTCCAGTTCTCGGTCGAGAAGCACCAGACAGTCATAACAGAAATTCTCTCGTCATTTCTGCACCACTCAGTTAGTGCTTTGAAGTTTTCAATAGCCTGCTCATGACCTTTCCACGGATTTAGACTGCGCGATTTTGCCCAGCGCCTATTACCGTCAGGGATAATGCCTAAATGGATTGCATTATCATTATTCATTGATCAGTTTCGAGTATATGTTTTAAGGCTAAGAGCAACCATGGACTGTAATTTTCATTATGTTCATCAATATCCTTCATAAGTTCATCTATATTTATCCATTTGGCCTCCTCAACTTCTTCTGGATCCAATTTAAACTCAATATCCCCATCAACTTCTCCTACAAATATTGTGTCGTATTCATACTCAGCCCCTTTGCCTTTAGGATCTTTTGCCTGATATACAAAGGAGGAGCACTCGGTTAGATCACAAGTAAAACCACATTCTTCCTCAAGTCTTTTCTCGGCTTGAGTTGCCAGATTATCTTCCTCCTGAAAATGCGAACAACATGTATTTGCCCATAGTCCGCCGAAAAGTTTCGAATCTGCTCTTTTTTGTATCAGTAATTGTTTCCAATTATCTCTAAATATTAATATAGAGAAAGCTCTATGTAATTTACCGTCGCCTTCATGGGCGCTTTTTCTATCACTTATTTCCAATATATTGCCGTCAGAATCGCAAAGAAGTACATGCCTCATACACATACTCTCGATTGTTAGGATTAAATTGTCAATTGTTACAAGTAGCAAGTTTGCTTTTACGTACAGGTCTGTATAATCAGCGTCATATGGAAAACTATGCTGACATCCTGACCAAATCTATTGGTCCAAACACTATTCAATCTCTGCTGATAGCGATTATCACTTTTATCGTTGTTTACATAGCTCTTACGGTATTTTGGAAGGTCTTGCTTAAGCGTTTGCGTATAATAGCTAAGAAAACGAAGATTAAGGCTGATGATGTAGTGCTGGATGTATTGGAAGGAGTCGGACAGTTGTTTTATATAGCAATAGCTCTTTTTGTTTCGGTACAGTCTCTTGCTCTTTCGCCTGCAATAGGGACTATTATCAAAGCAGTATTTCTGATAGCTGTTGTTTCCGAGGTGATAAAACTTGCAGATCGAGTGATACATTACTCCTTGGTAAAGGGTATGCAGTCTAAGCATAAGAGTATGAGTGCGGATGAAGAAGCGAAGATATCAGGCGTCTTTTCAATCTTCATTAAGTTTGGATTATGGTCAATTGGTGGGCTTCTGATTTTAAGCAACTTAGGTTTCAATGTTACGTCGCTGATCGCGGGATTAGGTATTGGAGGTTTGGCTATCTCGCTTGCGCTCCAAAATGTTCTGGGAGATATGTTCAGTTCACTTTCGATTGCAGTTGATAAGCCGTTTCAGGAAGGGGACTTTATCGTGGTTGGAGATAACAAAGGAACGGTTAAACATGTTGGTATCAAAACCACTAGGCTAGAAGCTTTGGAAGGAGAAGAGATTGTTATTTCCAATACGGAACTTACAACTGCGCGCGTGCAGAACTATAGAAAGCTCAAAAAAAGAAGAGTTGTGTTCACTGTGGGAGTTGAATATGGGACTCCAACCGAAAAACTGAAGAAGATTCCGGGTATTATTAAGCAGTGCATCGCAAATGCGGGAAAAACGGAATTTGACCGTTGTCACTTTGTTGAGTTTGGAGATTCAAACTTAAATTACGAGATTGTTTACTACATAGAATCCAAGGAATACATCGATTATGTTGATGCACAACAAAAGATGAACATTTCGATCTTGGATGAGTTTGCCAAAGAGGGGATCGAGATGGCGTTCCCAACTCAGACGATTCACGTTGTTAAATAAATGCCTTCATCGAATGGATTTTGGGTTTTTCCGATAGAAAAGCTTAATGAAAACTTAGAAAAGAATCTAAAGAAAGATTTGCAGGAGGCTCACGGAGTTTCACTTGTGATCGGTTGTCCGCTACCGGGTCACATACTGGAAAAGTTCAGCGAACTTAAAGAGAAAGTCGGGTCAGATATCGATATAAAGTGGCGTGATGATCCTTCCGCATTTCATATTACGGTTTATGGACTAGTTATACCTTCCGAATACCGGGGAGAAGAGTCTTGGCATGCTATGGAGGAAAAAGTACCTGAGCTCATCGAGATATTTAATGAATTCAAAGGATTTGAACTTGAAGCTAGGGGTATTTCTATACTTGGAATGGGAGCAGTAGCACTTAAAATCTCCGATTCACCTGAGCTTCAACAACTTCGTGGGAAGATAAGTCAGCTCCAGGGTGTAAGTCCTCTAAAGTTCGGAGGAAAAACCATCAAATGCATTATTGGAAGAGTAAATAAGATTGATGAGGAAAGGAGACTCAAGCTCAGGAAAATTTGTGAGGAGCTAAAGGGGTTTGATGTTGGAACTTTGAAAGTAGAAGGCTTAAAGATGGTGCATTACTCTCATAGGTTTTTGGATAAAGTGACTGATAAGGTTGTTATCTAATTTTCGGCGTTTTTCTAGAAAAATGTGCGAACTCAGGAGCAGGATAGTACCCGACAAGGCTTTTTTTGAAAATCATTAAAAATGCTAAATTTTGTACACCAGAGCCTGTGAGAGCCTAAATCCGGTTTCAGAAAGGCCTCTAGGCGTTGAGAAATAGGGTCAAATTTGTTATAATACTGGTGTCTTCAATGATTAATTAATTTATTTTATTTATGAATTGTTGACTCGTCCTCCCCAATTTATTTGGGAAGAACTAGCAAAGTAGCCCTCCTCACGGTTGGCTATTTTGCTAAGTGGACGTATTTTGTGATC
>CEPV01093393.1_pt1 | contig 10829 bp, 10 predicted proteins | sample 530451 | NCBI WGS metagenome assembly CEPV01 (sample SAMEA2620097, study PRJEB7988) | marine metagenome | isolation source: saline water (ENVO:00002010), including | reverse complement strand
GGTTACCGACGCATCTACGTTCTGCGGATCTGCCGGTACTGCTACGATGTATGTTCCGATCAGATCGGAAAGATCTACGCCACTAGCAGGGGCGTCTGTACATGCTGCAGCTACGACAGTGCCAAGACAAACAGGCTTTGCAGCAGCAGGAGCTGCGGGAATTGCTCCCGGCAACGTACCATTATTATCAATGGCATATTGATAAACCGCATTTAAGACAGTGTTAACGTCACTGCGGCGCTGAGCGTTGCGCGCATCACCGAGCTGCTTGGTTGGGTTGATCGCAACTATGACGATTGACGCCAAGATCGCGATGATACCAATTACCAGCAGAAGCTCGATTAATGTGAAAGCTTTGCGAGTTTTCATATGGAAAGAGGGAAAGAAACAGCCAATAGATTCGGCTTTCCCCGAGTATATCAAACGGGATTTTAGAACTGATAGGAATAGATTGACTGACGAATAAGATGTGTCGTTGTTTGTATGCTTATTGAAAAATTGGAAAGTTAAATGGTCGAATGGCTGAATGGCTACTAAAGAGGCGCCAGCTCAATATTCGCTTGCGAGCCATCCAACCATTCAACTATTCAGTCATTTGCTTATCTATCATTCGCACGGCAAACCTATAGCATTATCTACACAACTTTCATCTTCACAATATCCCCAATCAAAGATATCACTCACGCACGTTGGAGTACTACAAGCACAAGGATTCCCTGCAAGATCGTCATCAGGAAACAATGTAACCAAAGACCGAAACTCTCGCTGGTATGTTCCTCCTGTCGGCAGGCCTGTTGATTTGGAAGCAGTAAATATAATTCTTACGCTATGATTGCTGGAAGTTGCAGAAGTATTTTGAAATACTAAATTGGTAATAGTCAGTCCTTCTGAACTTAAGTTTCGAAGAACATTCTTTTCTGCAACTCGAATTGCCCCTGTTTCAAGTGCGATGATGGTTGGATCTTGTGACTGTTGGGCAACTTGAACAGACAGTACTGATCCTGTTTCACCTCTTAAAGGATATGCAATACGCTCTGCACGCCTTACTCTTCTGGTCAGCATCTGCATTATCTGCATTCCCTCCTGTTCCACACCTGCGATCATTTGTTGTCTGACTCTTTGTTCGTTTGTCGACATAAGAACATTGATAAGTACTCCTGCACAAACCGAAAAGAAAGCCATAAACATTATTAGTTCTATCAAGCTCATGCCAGGACGGGAAAGCTTTTTCATTGCAAAAGAAATGTAATGGGTCGCTGGTCACTTGTCACTAGTCACTTGTCCTGCAAGCCAAATACGAGTGACCAGCGACTAGCGACTAGTGACCCAAAAGGCCTATAAACAATTGACTCACTATTCATAACTGCAAGAAGTAAACACCTCCACTTCCTGCCATGCGGCAACTTCGATTGAAGGAAGCACACGTTTTAATATCGTTTCAAAGCGTCTAATTGTATTTCCACTTTCACTCTCTATGCAAAGCGTTCTATTTTCGTATCCTGCGCCTCCAATAGGAAGCACAAAACAAGTGCCATTACTCTCGGTTATTTCTTCATTGCCCGCATATGTAAAATCTTCGAATAGTTCAAGCAAAGCATGTTCCGTACAAGTCATTGCAAGTTCGTACCCTTTCCCCGAGTTCTCCATAATCTCTACGTTATGCATGCTAACCCAGCTTAGTAAAAGCATTGTTCCTGTTACAGCAATAGATATTGCACCGATGAAGAGTACGGCGAGAAGGAATGTGTAGCCGGATCTAAAAGAAGATTTGATCACGGGTTAGGCGAAAAAATTAAGAAGGCCGAAGTCGTCACGGCAAACAATCGATCTCTTATGGGATCGTAGACAAGTCCTCTTCCTATTCCTGTGTCCGTATCGTAACTTGCGATCAAAGGCATCTGTCCGGCGCGCCAAAGATCCGAATCAATCACCTGAACTTCAGCAGACTCATGCTCAGTCGCAACGAAAATATATTTTCCTGTCGCACTTCGATCCATATCATGAACATCTGTTCCAACTCCTCTGTACCAAGGGCCTGGCGGGGGACTGGGGACAGGGCTGTCGGCAATATCAAATAATGCCAGCTCTTGTATTACATCTCCTACTGATCGACCAATGGCAACTGAGTTTTCGAATGACGTAACAGCCCTTCCATCTGGAACATCCGTAAGGTTGTATCCGATTCCTGGGGCGAACTGTAGATTCGATGGATCAAAAACATCTATTACTGTTAATTCTGCGACGTCTTCTGAGTTTGCAATATACGCATAGCCTCCGTTAAGAGTAATGCCATTATAACTACCGTCATCATTAAGCGAATCTAGAAGACTTATGTCGGAAGGATCGGAAACATTGAACGAATAAAGTTCCGGTTGCGATCCATCTTGCTGTGATCCTACAAAAAGAGTTGTTCCAAAGATCGCTATCGAGCGCGCCTTTCCACTTTCTGGAATATTGTATGTATCAATTAATTTGCCTGCTGAAAATTCTTCCGGAGCAGACACGTCATATGCCTGAAGTTCTGCACCCGGCATACTTGTTATTACAAACAACGTATTCCCGCTTACCAGAAGCTGATGACCTTCCGCACCAAGCACGAATCCTTCTGCAATTCTGGTTGGCAAACTTAGATTAGAGACATCAAAAACATATAAGCCCGCGCCTCCTCCATCAACCTCGCTTGTTACAAATGCGTAATTTCCTTTGATTGCTACATCGTTGAAGTTTGGTGCTGGATCTTCCAGATGAGTTCCCGTATGTAAAAGTACATTCCATGTTCCCATGTTGCGTTCCTGTCTCCAGTTTGAATAAGTGGACGAAATAGTTACTGATCCTGATCTTTGCACACCAAAATCCCAAGTTGTAGTTGCACTTGCGCTGTATCTGCTATCGTCAACAGCGGTAATTACGATGTTTGTTGTGTAATCATCGGAACTTACTGTTTCCGATCCGTTGAATTCCCAAATTCCATCATCACCTATTCTAATTCCATGTGCCCCTTCTACAAGATCATCAAAATCTCCGTCCCTAATACTTCGAACTGCTTCTATTGCCTCCTCGGTGAGTGAGACTGCCCTTAATCTATCACCACTTGATATGGTTAATCTCTGGCTTGTAAGAAGTGAGTGTCCTGCAATGCCAATGAAAATCGCAAAGATAGCAACACCCAGCAGAACATCGAGCATAAAGAAAGCTGATCTGTGGCGATGGAGAACTGACATTTCATCCATAATCGTACAGTACTATTATTAGGTAAGGTAGGTAAGGTACGTAAGGTAGGTTACTTACTATACCTACCGGACCTACCTGACCTAAACATTCAATTCTACATCAACCTGATACATCGCCAATTCTACAACCGCGCTCTCTGTACCATCCTAAGTATCCTGACACTGCACCCATGATTTCTGGCTCCTCTTATGTAATGCGGGAATAGGCTCTTTATATTGCGTTCCAATATCGGATATTGCGAGAAGTAATACGTATTTCTATCCTCGGCAACATCAAGAAGTTGTTCACAACTACATCCTTTGGTATCTCGAAGAGTGAAGGAACTTATCCTCTTTCTTGGACCTTTTCGGAATATTTCACTTTCTTCGGTTAGAGCAAATCTTCCAAACAACATAAAGTCCCTCGGAACAATTTCTGGAGTACCGGTATTCGTACATAAGTCATCATAATTCGGGATGCCGTCTCCGTCCAGATCTTCCGCACATGATCCTAAACGATCACCATGTCTTCTGTGCGCTGCCCATGCTGAAGTGGAAATTGTAAGAGTCTGATGATTGGAACGATTACCCGGAGGATAATGACAAATTGTGAAGTCCTGAATCGTCGAACCACCATCCGAATCCTCTGTTTCTTCTGCTTCTTCTGATTCCTCTGTTTCTTCTGTTATAGAGCCGCATGCCGGCCTTTCCATGATTATTTCCACCGCTGCGTCGGAGAAATCTGAAGAGGTATTCAAATCTTGAAGTTCTACAAGAGCCACAACTCTGCGAGAATCAAGCTTGATCTTCCCTTTATCCATAATATTCCTCATAAACCGTTTCAAGCGTGTAATGCTGGTGAATACCGAGGTGCCCGGAGGATTATCCCCATTCTCAAATATTCTTATGCGACCGGATCCGTCGCGCGAGCTTGAGGTTTTTTTGAATATCCATCCATATCTCCCCTCAGCCTTCAGAACTATTGAACTTCCAGAAGAAACATTCGTGAAAGACTGCTGTTCTCCGCCATCTACATCTCGGAAATTGTATAGAGTTTGCCATGTATCACCACCGTCTAAACTGGCACTGAATCTGACCTTGATTTCAGGCCCGTTAATTCCATGTCTTGCATGCGAACCAAGAATTTTGAATGTGACGTGTGCATTTTCAGCTAAGATCAATTGCCCATCATTAAGAACATACTGAGCTGAACATGAATCATCTGATTCATCATAGTCGTCATCATCGTCGTCGTCATCATCCGAACCTGAGTCGTCCGAGCCCGAATCCGTACTTCCTTCCAGCCAATTAATAAATATTCCATCATCCAGAATAGTTACTCTGGCTTGATACAAAGCATCTATAGTTCCAAGAGTAACTTCATCTCCTCCGGGACCGTCGTTTACGACACCATCGAACGGCGATTCGGACTCATCATTGCCAACATCATTATCAGCTCCCTGAACAAGAGCTCCGTCGAATGTAATGCGCGCATCAACAATTTCTTTTGATCCTCCGCTTGGGTGTGAACCGTGAAGAAGAATTCTGACTGCACCGTTTCTTCTTTCTACTGCAAGCCCTGGGACAGTTTCAACCAGCCCACCATCAACAACTGTAACTCCGTTAACCTTTAGCGGGATCCACTGGCCCTCTGTATATCGAATTTGCTGCGGACCGACGTAAACTGACCTTGCAGCATTTCCTGTCCCGAAGTTTTCCAGTCTTTCGAAGTCAATTTTGAATCGCGGATCATCTGTACCTGCACAACTTCCTGCTTTCTGTCTAAATTCAATTAAGACCACTGCATCCTGAAAGTCTGACGATGCAGTTCTGAGTGTTCCAAGTTCTCCTAAAAGGACAACATCATACTCACCGATATCTATTTTCCCGTTGTCATCGATAACTTCTTGAAGGAAAGATTCAAGTGACGCCTGATTTGCATACGGCTGATAATCAGGAGGGGAATTTCCATCCCTCAAAACCTCCACGTGCCCCGTTTGATCGTTTGATTTATATGTTTTTTGCCAAAACCATCTATGTCTTCCCTTGAATCTAAGAACTATTTGAGATCCCGATGGAAGATTTTCGATTACTTGTTCCTCTCCGCCATCGATATCCCCTCCGCCAAATAATGGAATCCATGTTGAACCTCCATCTGTGCTAGCTTCGACTGTGACCTGGATTTCCGGCCCGCCTGCACCATATGTAATTTCTGATCCCAAAGCTTTAAACGTTGCATCAACTGTTCCAGTTGTCTCGATCGTCCCATTGGATGAAACATTAAATCTATCTTCACACGGTTCAGTTGGTTCCGAATCGTCATCGTCGTCATCATCATCATCCGAATCATCGTCATCATCTGCAACTATATCATCATCCGAACCTGAGTCGTCGTCTGAACTTGAGTCATCGTCCGAACCTGAGTCGTCGTCGTCATCTGAACTTGAGTCATCATCCGAACTTGAGTCGTCATCGTCATCCGAACCTGAGTCATCGTCATCTGAACTTGAGTCATCATCATCCGAACCCGAATCATCGTCATCACCATCGTCATCATCGTCGTCATCATCATCGTCGTCATCGTCGCTGAATACCGGACTCTCTATTCCTGTTGAAGAAAGTACTCCGTCCGCGCTTACCGTTATAGTACGTTGATCTCCGTTTATCGCCTCCAGAACAATATCACCAACATATTGCGGAACACCATCAACGCGAGAAAAAGTTACCTGACTTAAACCTGAAACCGATATGGTCGCAGGGATAGGATATTCTTCATCTGCATCAGGGTTTCTGAGTAAATATGTTTCTCCCTGGAAAAGAACACCATCGGATGTCCATACTCCCCATTGAGCATCTTCCTCCCCAGCCTGAGATCTGACCTGCGCCGAACGCAACGCTTGTATTGTCTGCTCGGTTGCCAAATCCAAATCAGTTCTAATCTGAAAGTTTCTGTACATCGGAATCGAAACTCCTGTGGTTATAGCAATCACTCCAATTGTTAGAAGAGTTTCTATTGCAGTGAATGATCTTTTCTTCATTTCGAAAATGGGGAAGGGTTAGCCATTGGTAACATTTCCAACGACACTGTAGATTGGAACAATAATAGCAAATGCAATTGCGGCTACGAGACCGCCAATTATCAAAAGTAGTATCGGCTCCAGAATTACAGGAAGTGCCTTTGCCGTCTCTGAAGCCTTTTGTTCGTAAATTTTAGCAATCTGCATGAGACTTTCTGCCAAAGAACCCGATTTTTCTCCTGCAATTACAAGTTGCTGAACAGATACAGGTAGTATCTTTTCACTATTTTTTATAGTTCCAAATCCTTTTGTAAACGAATCGCCGATTTTTACGTGTTCCAACAGCTTTTTGTAGAAATTCTTGAAAGTAACAATATGGGTCACTTCAATTAACGATTCCAATGCATCGATTATTGGAACTCCTGCTTTCAAAAGTCCTCCAAGTACTACACCGAATCTTGCTACTGCGGCTTCTCGACCAAGCCTTCCAATACCAGGTATATGAAAAACCAGCCACTGGCTGACTACTCGGAAGCGTGTAAATTTTCCCAAAATGATGAAGAGCACCATGCCAATCAATATCAACGGAACAAAAACAGCTCCGTGATCCGAAAAGATTTTGGTTACATAAATGACAGCATGGGTGGTAATTGGCAAATCTACATTAAGCGAGAAGAGCACTTGGACAATGTTCGGTAACACAAAAAGTCCAAGGCCCATGACAATTATGGTCATCATAAACACCACTATAGTCGGATAAATCATCGCAAGCTTAACCTGCTGTCTTAACCCCCTGTCTTTTTCTCTTTGTTCTGACAAATACTTCATATTTTGCGCAAGGCTTCCTGCCTCCTCGCCAATTTGTACCATTGCAATATCATATGGAGTGAATAGATGCCTGTCGGCCATTGCTTTCCAAAAAGCAGAACCGTTTTCAATGTCATACACTATATTTGTAATCACTTTCTTCATTGTTTTGTTTTTTGTTTCCATTTGAAAAGTTTTTAGCGAATCAAGAAGAAGTAGCCCCGCATCCAGCATTGTTGCAACACTTTGCACATACAAATGAGCCTGCTTCCCCATGCCAATGTTATTAATGGACTTTAGAAAAGAGGAGAATGAGGATTCTTTTTTAGGTTTATCTGACTCTTCTTTCTTTTTTTTCTTAAATAAATCCGACAAATTCATTGAGGACAAAGACAGGAATTACTGCCTCTACCTGTTCCAAGTTCAGTCTGACCGCTTCTTCCAGGGTTTCATTGCCCGGATCCGCAGTCGCAATTGTGACTGAGTTTCCGTTTTTTTTAACAACGACTGCGCTGTAGTTTCGCGCGATCTCTTCAGGAAGCAGGCCAATTACTTCAGGCGCCGGGGGAGATGATACCGAATCATAGAAAGGCATCTTAAAATGCTCCGCTAATGCCTCTTCATAAAGCTTTTGCGTAAGAAGTCCTTGGTCTATCAAGATATCTATCAAAGGGCTTTTTAGTTCCTTGGCACGCCCCACTGCATTTGCAAGTTCCTCTTCGGAAACAAAGCTTTCCTTGAGCAACATTTCGCCGATTTGTTTGTCTGTTAGAGGCATAATTAAAATGTATCTTTAACATGTTTAACAATGTCCATAATCGGAGTGTTTGATTTTACAAAATAGCCCTTGGCGCCAAGACTTTTTGCTCGCTCAATATCTTCTTCTTGTCCTAGATTACTAAGTATCAGAACAGGAATAGATATTTTTGGTTTTTGAGCTCCTCTAAAAATTGAAAACCATCCATCTTTGGCATTATTAAATCTAATAGAATGCCATTTGGTTTAAATTCCTTTATGGCTTCCATTGCCTTCTCTCCATCTTCAACTAAGTTTGTTTCGTATCCTTCGTGAGCGAATTTTAATTCCAATGCGTGAGCCAATGGCTTTTCGTCCTCGACGATTAGAAGTTTTTTACCGTTTCCTTTGGGCTTAGGAGTCTCTGTCTGAGGTTCCTTTTCCTCCTTTTTCTTCTCTTTCAAAGCCGGCTCTTGTGGATTTTTATTTTTAGGCATAGTGAAGCCAAAATAATCATATAATTATAGCGGAAAAGGGCATTTTTATCAATTGTCATATTGATTACGAATTTTACAACCCTATCTTAAAAAAACCTGGCAAATACACTGATCGCCCTGATTTTTCTTGGGTTCTTTCTTTTGGTTACAAAAGAAAGAAGATACAATCTAGTCCTATGACACGACGTGCCCTGATTTCAGTTTCCGACAAAACAAATCTTACACAATTCGCTGCATCTCTGACCGAACTTGATTTCGAAATTATTTCAACGGGCGGAACGCTCAAAGCTCTTGCTGACGCCGGTATTTCTGCAACTCCTATCGAAGATGTGACTAAGTTTCCGGAGTGTTTTGGAGGAAGACTTAAGACTTTGCACCCAATGATCTTTGGAGGACTTCTGTACCGTAGAGGAGAGGATGAGATACAAGCAAAAGAGCTAGGAATCGAACTAATTGATCTGGTTGTAGTGAATCTTTATCCATTCGAAGAGACTGCGAGGAAAGAAGGTGTTTCTAAAGAAGAACTTGTTGAGCAAATTGATATCGGCGGACCTTCACTCCTCAGAGCCGCCGCAAAGAATGCCGACCATGTAACTGTGATCTGTGACATTTCTGACTACGATCGTGTTGTTGATGAGCTTAAAGCTGACGGAAATACTTCGATCGAACTCAGATCTGAACTTGCACGCAAGGTATTTCTTCGAACTGCGGCGTATGACACGGCGATTGCGCAGACACTGTCTGAGGGGACACATACGGGAGTGATGCTGACTAATAAGACTATCCTCAGATACGGAGAAAACCCGCATCAATGGGGAACTTATTATGATCTTTATAACTCGGCTGACGACAGATGGACGTTTCATCAAGGAAAAGAGATGAGTTATCTAAATATATTGGATGCAGATGGTGCATGGAACTTGGTTTGTGAGTTTGAGAGGCCTGCATCGGCCTGCATTAAGCACGCAAGCCCCTCCGGTGTCGCAGTCGACTCTGACCTTTCAGTAGCTTTCCAAAAAAGTTACGACGCTGATCGTCTTTCTGCTTTCGGAGTAATCGTTGCACTCAACAAGCCCTGTCCAATGAGTATTATCGAGAAGATCATCGAACAAAAAATATTTACAGAAGTAATAATTGCGCCGGGATACGAAGATGGAGTTTTAGAACTCATGGCAGAAAAACGCCCGAAGATCCGTGCTATCACTCACAAGTGTGCTGACTCGGATGCGGTAACTTTCCGTTCTGCTCTTGGAGGAATGTTGGTGCAAAACCAAGATACTAAAATTGTTACAAAAGCTGACCTTAAGGTTGCAACTGAAGTTAAGCCGACCGATGCACAGATCGGAGATCTTCTCTTCGCATTCAAAGTTGTTAAGCACGCGAAGTCGAATGCAATTGTATTTGCAAAAGATTTAATTTCAGTTGGAATCGGATGCGGACAAACTAGTAGAGTTGATTCCACAATCATCGCCGCACGAAAAGCGGGGGAGCGCGCTCAGGGCGCTGCAATGGCGAGTGACGCGTTCTTCCCATTCCCAGACTCTGTGGAAGAGGCTGCAAAGAATGGAATCGCTGCAATCATTCAGCCCGGAGGATCAATACGAGATGAAGAAGTGATAGCAAAAGCAAATGAACTTGGGATTCCGATGGTCTTCACTGGAGTGCGTGGATTCCGACACTGATAATTACCGCCTGCCATGGTTCGACAGAGCTCACCATGACAGGCTAAGTTTTCGTATGTCATTATACAGTTCTCGTGTGTAATTGAGTCTTTGTGTGTCATCCTGAGCCCTGTCGAAGGATGACACACGTCTTGCCACGGACTAAATACTTAATTTTTCTTATTTTTATTGGTCTAAAATTCTCACTGACATTCTTACATTTAGCCAACTCCTCTATTTTATCCCAATCCCTTTTAATCAATGCTTCTTTTTTCTTCCTACTCCACCTTTTCACTTTCTTTTCCCAAGAAATAGCATCCAAGACATAATCAAAATGCGCTGCATATACAAGTTCAACAGGCCTTCGTGAATATGTATAACAATTGGGATTACGTCCTTCATTATGTTGATAGAGCCTTCGCTTAACACTGTTTGTAATGCCAGTATACAAACTGCCATCACTGCATCTGACCATATATGCCCAAAAGTTATATTTTCTCATAAGCCCCCAAGCCCACCACAACTGTATGTACATTGTACATACACGCTTCTACAGACTCCTCCTCCCCTCCAACGATTGTTTTAATGTTACCTGATCCGCAAACTCAATATCCGCTCCCATCGGAAGTCCATGTGCTAAGCGGCTGACAGTTTCAATTTTATTTTTAAGCTGATCACTTATGTAACTCGCCGTCGCCTCTCCTTCCACGTCTGGATTCGTTGCAACGATAACTTCTTTGATTTTTTCTGACTGACATCGGTCAATAAGTTCTTTGAGTTTAAGCTGCTCCGGCCCCATGCCATCAATGGGGGAGAGCACGCCATGAAGTACATGGTAAACACCTTTGTAAGAAGTTTTTTCGAACGCAACCACGTCCAAGGGATTTTCTACGACCAAAATCG
>CEPV01046457.1_pt1 | contig 10844 bp, 15 predicted proteins | sample 530451 | NCBI WGS metagenome assembly CEPV01 (sample SAMEA2620097, study PRJEB7988) | marine metagenome | isolation source: saline water (ENVO:00002010), including | reverse complement strand
TACAGAGGCGGGCGCGCCCGCCGCCCGTCCGGCGGCCGGTGAAGGAAGGGCGCTTTCTTAACCGCCCGGCAGTGCCGCCCATGAGGCCGGCACCGCCGGATTCCTCGATAACAGCAACAACGCCGCCAGCCCGATGGCGATGCCATAGGGGACGGGCTGTGTTTTTGCGTCGGGGCCGTCGCCAAGCCATTCAATGGCATCGGCCCACGGCCATTTGCCGCCGAACTTGCGGACGGCGAGAATGGCCAGCGCCAGCCCGCCGCCGATAAACGTCACCAATGCCAGGAACGCGCCGAGATCGTTCCAGCCGATCCAAACCCCGGCGGCGGAGAGAAATTTCACGTCGCCGCCGCCGAGGAAGCCCCGCGAAAACAGGACCAGGCCAGCCATAAGCAAGCCCAGGCCCACCGCATAGTGCCCGGCGGCGGCGGCAAGGCCGACGCCGCCGAGAAGGGCGGCGGGAAGAAACGAAAGGGTAATGGCGATGGAAGCCCCGTTCGGGATCATCAGACGGCGGCCGTCCGAGACCGCCGCCCATGCCAGGGCCAGCGGATACACCGCCGCGCAAAGCCAATGCAGGACGGCCGCCAGGAAGGTCACCGCGGCTTCCGAAAGGGCAAAAAAGCGGCCACGGAGCAAGACCGGTTTTCAACGAAAACCGGTCTTTCTTTTTGGCCGAAATGAAAGGGATTCACCCCATTCCAGATGCCTTGGACAAAAGCCATGGCACGGCGGCGAAAGACGTCCCGGACGGAAACTTGCTTTACACTCCAACGGAAGGCGGAAATCCGCCTTCCCAAGCCTGGAACAGCAACTGGAGTAAAAACGTTTAACCGGTTAGAGGGCGTTGGATACGTCGTTAAACATGTTGCTCAGGTCGGTGCCGACCAGAGTGACGGCGGCGATGATAATCACGGCGATAAGAGCGGCAATAAGCCCGTATTCGATCGCCGTCGCGCCTTCTTCATGCTTCCAGAGATCCTTAAAGAACCGGCTGATCTTGCTCGTCATTTCCAAAAACTCCTGTACCACACACGAAATATTGCTAACCGGCCAGTTTAGGCCGCTGTTGGTCGCCACGAAACGCCTCTATAACGGCAACAGCGTGGCAAAACGAGTTTCCTAAGTCAATACAATTGGAGCCCAAAATCCTTGCTAAATTATTACTAAAATTGTTTGCAAGCATCGAAAAAAGGGGGAAATTCCCCTTATTGGCCGGAGGAGAACAGCGGCGATTTTCCGGGGTTTTTACCCCCCCCTGTGGAGAAGCTTGCGGGCGGGGCCGCCACAGGGGGGGAACGGAGGCGCCCTGGTGAAAATTTTTTTCCTCATTCCCCAAAATGCCTGCAAAATGGCCTTGTCTTTACCGGCCCGGGTAAAAAAATAGATTCTCTTTCGGGCCGCTTTTTCTGGTTCCCCGTTAATGAACGAAACGGCATGACATGATTGACGTCCACAGGTTGCGAAAGACCTTTAAAACGGTGACGGCGCTGGACGGGATCGAATTCGGGGCCCGAGACGGCGAAATTACCGGCCTCATCGGCCCCAACGGGGCGGGAAAAACGACGGCGCTGCGAATCCTCTATACCGTCATGCGGCCCGATCAAGGCGCGGCCCGGATCGACGGGTTCGACACCGTGACTCACCGCCAGGAGGTCCAGCGCCGCATCGGCGTCCTTCCCGACACCCGCGGCCTGTATCCGCGCCTGACCGCGCGCGAGCACGTGCGCTATTACGGCCGCCTGCACGGGATGGGCGGAAAGGCGCTGGAAAACCGGATCGATGAGCTGTTTGCCTTGCTGGGGGCCGACGATTTCGCCGACCGCCGCGCCAAGGGGTTCTCCAAGGGACAGACCCGCAAGGTCGGCCTCGCCCGCGCCCTGGTCCACGAGCCGCAGAACCTGTTGCTGGACGAACCGACCAACGGGCTCGACGTCGGCTCGTCGCGCGCCGTCCACCAGTTGATCCGCGACTGGCGGGACCAGGGGCGCTGCGTCCTGTTCTGCAGCCACATCATGCAGGAAGTGGCCGCCATTTCCGACCACATTGTGGTGCTGTCGCTGGGCCGGGTGGTGGCCCGGGGAACGACCGATGAATTGTTGCGCCAGACCGGCGAGACGGATCTAGAGAACATGTTTCTTGCCGTCACCCAGCGTGCGGAATCCTGGTAAGAGAGATGGGAGAAATGTGGCGCCGCATCTTCGTCGTCTTCGCCAAGGAGGTCATGGACAATTCCCGCGACCGGCGCTCGTTGCTGGTGGCATTGATCTATCCGTTGATGGGGCCGCTGTTGCTGGGTCTGATGATTTCCGCCGTTGTCGGGGTGGTGATGGTCAAGACCGAGGCCCGGGTGACGCTGCCGGTGTTGGGCGCCGAACGGGCGCCGGAGTTCGTCGCCTATCTTGAAGGCCGCGGCATCACCGTGACGCCGGCGCCCAAGGACACCGAGGCCGCCATCCGCGACGGCGAGCTGAAAACCGCGGTCGTGATTCCGGAAGGCTTCGGAGAGTTGTTCCGGGCCGGCAGGACGGCCACCATCCACGTCGTCTCCGATTCCTCGAACCTGCCCGGCCTGATCGCGCTTAACCGCACGGCCTCCTTGCTGGGGGAATTCAACCGCCGGGTCTGGAGTCAGCGCATCAAGGCGCTGGGGGTCGACGTGCAGATCCTGCGGCCGCTGGCGATCAAGAGCATCGACGTCACCAAGGGCGCCAATATCGCCCAAATCCTGCTGTTCATGGTGCCGCCGCTGCTCATTTTCAACCTGTTCATGGGCGGCGTTTACCTGGCTATCGACACCATGTCGGGCGAACGCGAACGGGGTTCGTTGGAGCCGCTGCTCATCAACCCGGTGGAGCGGTGGGGGCTGATGCTGGGCAAATTCCTGGCGGCGCTGTTGTTCACCGGCATCGCCGTGGCCGTGCAATTGATCGCCTTCAAGGTGGTTTTCCAGTCCGCCGGCGGTAGCGGCGATTTCAGCTTCGCCGAGGTTTTCTCCGCCGTCACCCTGTTGGGGATATTCGCCATTACCCTGCCGTTGATGATGGTCGCGGTGGGGGTGCAGTTCATCATCGCCACCATAACCCGCAGCTTCAAGGAAGCGCAGACCTATCTCGGCCTGTTGCCGCTGGTGCCGGCGCTGCCGGGGATGGTCCTGGTATTCGCGCCGGTGAAGGCGCAGGAATGGATGATGATGATCCCGACCTTTTCCCAGACCCTGCTGTTGGGGCAGTTCGTGGGCGGCGACGGGGTGGCGTTCCCGGACGCCATGATATCCATGGCGTCCTCGATGATCGCCGCCCTGGTCCTGATCTTTATCGCGGCCCGGCTGTATGAGCGCGAAAATCTGATTTTCGGGGAATAAGGGATTGTAATTCCTCATCCCGGGCAGCGAGCGCAAGTGAGCGTGTCGAAGGAAGGAGGATTGTTGGAGAAAATCCACTTTTTCTAGGGGCCTTTATCATTGATTCTTGGTATCAGCAGCTTCCGAGCGATTTTCTCCACGTCGCGGGCGGCCTCCGAGTTGGGTGAACGGGTCAGGATCGAGGTCTGGCTGCGGATCGCCTCCGGCACCTTGGCGTCGCGGCGGATGACGCCCAGAAGCGGCGGCGAAATCTTCAGAAACCCTTCGCAGGCCTTAAGCAGCGTATTATAGGTGCGTTCGCCTTCGCGCATCGAATTGACGATGTTGATGACCACCTGAATCTCGATTCCCGGGATTTCCGCGTGAGTCACCTTGATAAAGGCATAGCCGTCGGTCAGCGACGTCGGCTCGTCGGTGACGACGACGATCACCCGGCCCGCCGAGCGGGTCAGTTTCTGGACCGTCTGTTCGACCCCGGAGCCGAGGTCGATCAATACCTGGTCGTAACCGGCCGCCAGCACCTTCAGATCGTCGCCCAGCATCTTCAACCGGTTGGCGGTGATGCTGACCAGCCCGCCGGACCCGGACCGCCCGGCGATAATGTCGAACCCATAGGCGTCGTGGTTGAGCACCGCCTGATTGAGGGTCAGCTTGCCGCCGATGACGCTACCCAGGTCCTGTTCCGGCATCAGGCCCAATTGGATATCCAGGTTGGCCAGGCCCAGATCGCCGTCGAACAGCAAGGTTTTGGCCTCGGCTTTAGCCAGGGCGTGGGCCAAGGTTATGGAAAGCCAAGTCTTGCCGACGCCGCCCTTGCCCGACGCAATGGCGGTGATGTTGCCGCTTTTTTTGATGGTTCTCGCGGGCGCGGCTTCGGCCATGTCTGTCAAATGCCTTTGGTCGATTTGTTTTCGTTAACGGTCCGTGGCCGGCGTTGGAAAACGCCCTAGCGTCACGCCGCCGGCCTTTCGGCCTCACCGGGGGTCGGCACGGCGTAGCCGCGCTCTCCGTACTGCTTCAGCTTGTTCCTGAGCGTGCGGATGGAAATGCCGAGAATGTTCGCCGCATGGGTCCGGTTGCCCAGGCAGTGCTGCAAGGTATCGATGATCAGCTCGCGTTCCACGTCGGCGACGGTGCGCCCGACCAGGGCGGCGGTGGATCCGTCCTCGCCGTCCACCGCGGGCGGGGTCCCGTTGCCGCCGCCCTCGATGCCGCCCAGGATGATGGCCCTGGATTCGATTTCGTCCGCGGTCGACAACAGCACCGCCCGGTGCATGGCGTTCTCAAGCTCGCGGACGTTGCCGGGCCAGGTGTACCCGGCAAGCCTCTTCATGACTTCCCTGGTTATGGGAAGCGCCGGGATGCCGTTGGCTTCGGCGTATTTGGCGACGAAATGTTCGGCCAGGACGGGGATGTCCCCGGGCCGCTCGTTCAGGGCCGGGATTTTCAGGTTCATGACGTTGAGCCGGAAATACAGGTCTTCGCGGAAATTGCCCTTGGCGACCTCGTCTTCAATGTTGCGGTTCGACGTGGCGACGATGCGGACGTCCACGGGGATCGGCTTCGAACCGCCGACGCGGCCGATTTCCTTCTCCTCGATGGCCCGCAACAGCTTGGCCTGGAGATGGGGGTCCATTTCCGAGATTTCGTCGAGCAGCAGCGTGCCGCCGCTGGCTTCCTCGAACTTGCCGAGCCGCCGCGCCACGGCGCCGGTGAAGGCGCCTTTTTCATGGCCGAACAATTCGGATTCGAGCAGGTTTTCCGGGATCGCGGCGCAGTTGATGGCGATGAACTTGCCGCCCTTGCGGCCGCTCTTGGCGTGAACCAGACGGGCTATCAGTTCCTTGCCGGTGCCGGACGCCCCGGTGATCAGGATGGTGGCATCGCTGGGCGCCACCCGGGCGGCAAGCTTCAGGATTTCCGCCATCTTGGGGTCCTTGTGGACGATGGCGTGGTTCTCCTCGACCACGGCTTCCAGGACGGTGGCAATCAGGTCCATGCCCGGCGGCAGGGGCACGTATTCCTTGGCTCCGGCGCGGATGGCCCGGACCGCCGCCTTGGTGTCGTTGCCGATGCCGCAGGCGACGACGGGCAGCGAAATCCTCTCCAATTCCAGGGATTTAATGAACCCGCCGATATCGAGCATCACGTCGATCATCACCAGGTCGGCACCCTGGCCTCTTCTCAGCGCCCTCAGGCCGGCGTCCGTGGTGTCCACCTGTTCGACCCGGGCGCCGCGCTGAATGGCGATCTGGCTGGCGGCGCCGATCTGGCCTTCTAGGGTGCCGACAATGAGTAAGCGCATCTAAATAACCTCCAAAACGGCCGTTTCGGCCACCCCCCGGTTAATCGAAGCAATGAACCCGTTGCGACGGCGGCGGCTATGCAGGGGGACGACGATTTCCTCGGCCATCGGGGGCGCCTCAGTTCGATGAATCGGTCTTGATGATTTCCGTCATCGTCACCCCAAGCCGTTCCTCGACGACGACCACCTCGCCGCGGGCGACCAGGCGGTTGTTGACGTAGATGTCGATGGCCTCGCCGACCTTGCGGTCCAGCTCGATGACCGCGCCGCGGCCCAGCTTCAGCAACTGGCTGACCTGCATGGTGGTCTTGCCGAGAACGGCGGAAACCTTGACCGGAATATCGTAAACGGCTTCCAGATCCTTGGCCGAGCGGGGCAAATCGCCGATATCGGGAAAACCGCCGGCTTCGCCCAGGGTCCGCGGGGCGTCTTTCTCGCCTTCGCCTTCGCCGCCGCCTTTCGCGGCCGGGGCCTCGGCGTCTTTCAGATCTTGAAGTTCGAAGTTTTTCTCTTCAGGGCTATCGGTTTCTTCAGCCATGGCGGCCTCCTAGGATCAAGAATCCTCTTGATCTGTTGATGTATCTTCATCGCCGGGCTGGTCCGGCGCGTCTTCGGGTGTTTCGGGCTGTTCAGGTTCCTGGGCCAGGTCAAGCGGCCTCTCTGCCGGCGCCTCGGCCTTCTCCGGCTCGCCGGAGAGGTTGCGCTCGACGATTTTGTTGATTTCCCGCCACAATTCGGCGGCCTCGCGGATTCCCTCTTCCTTGCCGGCGGCGAAGCCCTCTTCGCGCGCGGCGTTCACTTCTTCCTCGCTGAAGGTGGGAACCACCTCTTCCGGCTCTTCGTCGTCGAAGGAATTTTCAAAGAGAAATTTCCGTACCGCGGTCATCGGCGATTGGTCCTCGGCGCTATTCCCGTTCCGCGTATCGGCGTTCATTGGTTGTTCGCTTGTTTCCATCGATTTTCAGTGACTTAAGCTCAATAAATAAGCTCGCCCTTGTCCTCGCCGGTGGAGATGACGATCTCACCGGCGTCGGCCAGTTCCTTGGCGGTGATGACGACGCCGGCCTGGGCCTCGTCGACGTCCTTGAGCCGGACCGCGCCCATGGCCTCCACGTCCTCGCGCATCATCTTGCCGACGCGTTCCGACATGTTGGAGAAGAACAACTCCTTGACGTCCTCCGAGGCGCCCTTGAGCGCCATCGCCAACTGGTCCTTCTCGACCCGGCGCAGCAGCTGCTGAATGCCGCTGGCGTCCAGGCGCACAAGGTCGTCGAAGGTGAACATCAACTGCTTGATGCGCTCGGCGGCTTCGCGGTTGCGCTCCTCCAGCGCCGTCATGAAACGGTTTTCCGTGTTGCGGTCCAGGTTGTTGAAGATGTCGGCCATCAGTTCGTGGCTGTCGCGCCGCGTCGCGCTCGCCAGGTTGGTCATGAACTCGTTTTTCAGCGTGCGCTCCACGTGGTCCAGAATCTCCTTCTGCACCGCCTCCATGCGCAGCATCCGCATGATCACTTCGAGCGAAAAGTTCTCCGGCAGCACCGAGAGCACCCGCGACGCGTGGTCGGTCTTGATCTTCGACAGCACGATGGCCACCGTCTGCGGGTATTCGTTCTTCAGGTAGTTGGCCAGCACCGCCTCGTTGACGTTGCCCAGCTTGTCCCACATGGTGCGCCCGGCGGGGCCACGCATCTCCTCCATGATGGTGTTGACCCGCTCTTCCGGCAGCGCGCCGGCCAACAGGCGTTCCGTCGAGGCAAAGGAGCCGACAAGGCCGCCGGTCGACGACAACCGGTCGGCGAATTCCACGAACAGCCGCTCGACGATGTTCGACGATATCGAGCCCAGACCCGACATCGCCTGCGAAATCTCGCGGATTTCCCCGTCGTCCATGCGCTCGAACAACATGCCGGACTGTTTCTGGCCCAAGGAAAGCATGAAGATCGCCGCCTTCTGGCGGCCCGACAACGCCCGGTAATCATCCTTGATGCGCGCCATGGCGGATGACCCTTTTTATCCTTTCTGATACATCCAGGCGCGCATGATCGAGAGCGCTTCTTCCGGATGTTTTTCAACGATTTCGCCGACTTTCTTCACTGACGACGCCTTCACCCGCCCTTCGACCCGGTCGATGTCGATCAATTCCTCGGACTGTTCTTCCTCGACCGTGGCTTCGGAGGGTATGCCCCGGGCCGCCAAGGCGGCGGCGGACGGAATGCTCTCGAACGCCCAGGAGACAAGCGGCCGCACCACCAGCAGAATGACCAGGATGGCGACGATGCCGAGGACCAGGACCTCGACCATTCTCAACAGGTCGTTCTTTTCCAGTCCGAGGAACAACTCGAGCGGCGGTTCTTCATCCGCCACCTCGGCGAATTCCATGTTGATGACTTCAACTATGTCGCCCCGGTCGGCGTTGAAGCCGATGGCGCCCCGGACCAGGACGGCCAGAAGCTCCATCTCGTCCTCGCCGCGGGGCTGATAGGTCGGATCGTCGTTATCGTCAAGGCCGCGAACGCCGTCAACCAGGACCATCACGGACAGCCGATTTAGGATGCCCACCTCGCGCACGTGATTGATGATTTTCTTCGACACTTCGAAGTTGACGGTTTCCTCGGTCCGGGTTTGGGCGGCCGAACTGGCGGCACTCTCGCCCGAGGCCGCATTGGGATCGCGGGTTTGGTTGGTTTCCTCGATGGTCTGGGCCGACTTAACCACCTGGCCATCGGGGTCGAATTTCTCGTCGGTGGTGCTGATGCGGTCGAAGTCCATGTCGGCCTTCACTTCCGCCCGCACCTTGCCGAATCCGACGGTCTTTTCCAGAAGCGACTCGATGGTCCGCGCCAGCTCGCCTTCGAGGGCGCGCACCAGATTGATGTTTTGCACGAAACCGGGGGTGCCGGTGGATTGCTGTTCGTCCAACAACCCGTAGCCGATGGAGCCACCGGACGGCAGGCCCTGGCTGGCCAGGCCGAGGCGCAGTTTCAGCACCCGGTCGCTGGGCACCATGATTTGCGAGCCGCCCTGGCTCAGTTCGAAGGGGATATTCTGGCTGGAGAGCTGGCTGGTGATCCGCGAGGAATCGTCCGCATTCAGGTCGCCGTAAAGAAGCACCATGCTCGGGGTCGCCAGCCGTGCCGCCAGAAAAATGAAAAACCCGATCATGCCGAGTATGATGGCGCCCATGATCGCCAGGCGAACCGGGCCTAAATTACGCAGTGCGTGTATGAGTGTTTCCACCGTCGTTTCCCCGTCCAAGACGCATTATCGGAAATCACCTAAAAGCCGCCCAGTCCCACCTCGGCGGCGATCCTTCCGTTGCAATGACGATGCTAGAATCCGGATCGTGAAGAACAGGTTAACAGATGGGTAATTTTTGCCTACTTCGGTCAATCAGGCGGTTCCCGCTAACCGGTCTTGGGGGGCGGGCGCCGGTATTTCTTGGCCCGGGTGATGCGCAGGCCCGGCAGGCCGTAGTTTTCCAGAAGCTTTTCCCACGACCGGAATTCATCCACCGACAGCCGGTAACGCTTGCACGCATCCTGCAACGAGATCAGGCCGCCGTGCACGCCGGCGACGACTTCGGCCTTGCGGCGGATGACCCACCGCCCAGTGCCGGGGGGCGGAAGGTCGTCGACGGTCATCGGGGTGCCGCTGGGGCTTAACGCTTCGTGGCCGGGGCTGAACGCCTGGCTTTCCAAATGGCCGTCCTGGGCGCGGCGAGAAGAGCGTGTCTTGTGTTCTGTCATCGGTTCGTGCGGTCGCTTGGATTGGCAACATGGACCGTTGCCGGCGACCATAACCGGGGGGACTTAAGGAAACCCTAAAAAACAAGGTTAACGGACGCTTTCGCTAAGCGGCCCGGGCACCCGGAACCCCAAAGAGGTGGGCCCGGTATCGGCGGTGGATTGCCGATACCGGGCCCGGTGGGTTGGGACGGTGGGTTGTGGAACTGTTATTAACGTTTCGTCCCTAGCATTTCACCGGCCGCCGATGCCGTTGACGTTGGCGATGCTGTCGGCAACGATGTTCAGCGTCTGCTGGTTGACCAACAACACGCTCTGGACGCTGCGAAGGGCTTGGGTAAGGCCGCCCATGTGAAAAGCTCCCGCTCAGGCCCTAAAGCGTGTGATTGGCGGAAATGGCGACGTTTTTCGGTGCCGCCCGGTGGTCATGGGTGCCGGTGGCGCCCGTCGGCGAATAGGTTCCGGCGCTGGGGACGCTCGCCTTGACGGTTTCGGCGATCAGGTTGACGACCCGCCGGTTGGCTTCGATGGCGATCTTCAACATCTTGGCGTTATCCTCGATCAATCCGTTGACCTTCCCGCCGATGCCGCGCAAGCGTTCGCACAATTCCTGGTCGACGCTGTCCAGGGCTTCCGGGTCTTCGGTCAGGCCCATGATCCGGGATTCGTAGACGTGCCCAAGGATCACCTTTTCGTCGAGGATTTCATAGAGTTCCTTGTTCCGCTTTTCGCGAAGCGCGGCGTTTTCGCGCTCCAGCAAATCCGCAAAGCGGCCGGTGATGACGATGAGATCGTTAACGCGTTTTGTAGGGTCCATGGCTATCCGAGCTCCTGCGCCTTTATGATTTGACGGAAAACGGCGTCCGCAATGCCAATGCCGCCAAACAGGCTATCGGCGTCGCCAACGCCTTCGACGCAGACGATGTCCTTGATCCGCGAAGAGGCGTTGGCGGCGGTGGCCGAAATAATGAAGACCAGGGCCGCCGCCAGGGTGGTGATCGCGGTCTTGCGTAGCGCTTCTTTCCAAGGCGCCTGGCATCCCGTCCGGATGATGGTGATTCCCGTCATGTTCATTTTATCGATCCGTTCCAATGCATTGGTTATTGGGGCGGAGCCGTCTTCCGCCGGGTTTGTTGTTGCGAATTCCATGCCAAGGCCGTTGAGTGGTTAACTTATTGAAAAATAATGATTTCATGTAAGGTTGAAGGGTTTCGCCGGGGCCGGGGGGGGTAAAGGCGTGTTGCCACTGGGTAAATTTTGCCGGGTCGCGGGAATCCATACTCGTGGTCCAGGAGGTTCCCGATGCAACCGACGGACGGTCACGGGGATTGTTGAAGCAGTACGGCGATGACCTTCTTGATCGTCTCGACGAACTTAGGCTGACGCAGGCCACTAGCAGGCTGCTGAAAAACGCACGATCTGGAGCAATTAC
>CEPV01022649.1_pt1 | contig 10865 bp, 7 predicted proteins | sample 530451 | NCBI WGS metagenome assembly CEPV01 (sample SAMEA2620097, study PRJEB7988) | marine metagenome | isolation source: saline water (ENVO:00002010), including | reverse complement strand
CTGGTCTGGTTTATCGTCGGCCTGGCGGCAGGAAGCAGCAGCGGCTTTGCTGGATTCTGGGGCGGCCCGCCCTTCTGGGTGATCAGTGTCTTCGTATTGGCGATCGTCATCTACGATCTCTGGGCTGCAGCCTTTCGCCGCAAGACGTAAAGCGTCCCGGTACGTTCCCGACCGGTATATCTTTGCGAAAGCCGTGAGACTCTCACAATAACCCGGTTATTCCGGTCCCTCGGTCAATCCGAACGGACAGAGATTGCCCCAAGCGCCGCACTTGCCAGTCGAGCTGCGGGCGGGTCAGCGCGACTGGTCAGCAAAGCAGGAACGCTGCCGCCAAGCACGATACCCGCTGCACAGGCACCCATGAAATAAACCATCATCTTAAAGAGTGCATTGCCGGCTTCAATGGTCGGCACCACAATCACATCAGCATCACCGGCCACCGGATGCTCGATACCTTTCATCTTTGCCGCATCGGCGGAGACGATATTGTCAAAGGCGAGCGGTCCGAAAACCTCGGCATTGAGATCTGAGGCCGAAAAATGCTCAGCAATCTGCTCGCACTCCCGGGTTACCGGCATTGCCCCGCTGACCGTCTCTGACGCCGCGAGAAGCGCCACACGGGGCGTTGTGATTCCGAGTTTGTGGGCCAGGGTTGCCGCGTTCTCGACAATCGCAATGCGGGTCTTGATGTTCGGCGCCACATTCAGCGCGCAATCGGTCAGCATGATTTCCTTATCGTTATTGGGGACCGTCATGTGGAACACATGGGACAATCTTCCCGCGCCCCGGATTCTCCCCTCTTTGGTGAGAAGCGGGCGCATGAAGGTATCTGAATGAACATGGCCCTTCATGACCATCTGCACACGTTTTGAAGATGCGAGCTGTGCGCCCGCCTGTGCGGCACTGGCCTCTCCGGATGCTTCGACAATCTCAAGGCCCGAGATGTCCCAACCGATCTCCTGCGCCGCGTTTTCGATTCCGGACGGGCTGCCAATCAGGACGGGCACAATGATCCCGGTCTCCTGCGCCTGCCGGGCACTGTCGAGAACAACGGGATGATCCGCACCGACGATCGCGGTGACGGCGGGGTCTTTGCCTGCCGCGCGGCGCAGCAGTGACGGGGGGCAGACCACCTGCTGACTGCTGAGAAAAGTACCTGCTGCCATTTAAATCTCGCTCATCCCGGAAGAGAATCAGGCACCACCCGCGTTTGACTTCTCGATCTCATCAACCAGCTTGCGCCGCTGGATTTTCCCGGACGGCCCCTTCGGCAGGGTCTGCATCAGATGGAACACACTTGGCATCTTGAAGGCTCCCAGATTCTTCTCACAATGCGCACGCAGTTCGTCCACATCAATCAGGTTACCCGGATTCGCAACCACACAGGCGGCGACTTCCTCGCCATACCGACTGTCCGCGATACCCACCGCCGCTGCCTCGAGCACCCCGGGAAACTGGTAGAGCACGTCGTCAATCTCTCTTGGCGCGATGTTCTCGCCGCCTTTGATGATCAGTTCCTTTATCCTGCCGGTGACAAAGACATAGCCGTCTTTATCCCTATGCCCGAGATCCCCGGTTCGATACCAGCCATCGCTGGTAAATGCCTCGCGGGTCTTTTCAGGGTCCTTGAGGTAGCCCTTCATGACATTGTCACCGCGTACCTGGATTTCTCCCTCACTGCCGGGATCAAGCACCGCGTTACGCTCATCCGCAATCCGCACTGCGTTACCACAACTTTTACCCGGTGAACCAATCCGGTGCGCTGCCGGGTTGAGCGGATTCGAGAGAATCGGCGCAGCGGTCTCGGTAATGCCCATGGTCTCGACAAGGGGAATGCCGAAGCGCTCAACGAACGCCCGGTGCACGGCCGGCGGCAGTGCGGCGGATGCGGAACGGCCAAAGCGGACATGCGCAAGGGCCATTTTTTCGGGATCCGCCGCTGCCTCTTCTGCCCCAAGGAGATATGAAATGATCGTCGGCACCGCGCTGAACCAGGTACACCGGTGAGTGCGGACCCAGTCCCAGAACTTTGAGACCCGAAAACGCGACGGCATCACCACTGAAGAGCCGCTCAATAAAGGCGCCATCACCGTGACCACCTGGCCGTTGATGTGGCAGATCGGCAGAACACACAACGCACGGTCTTCCCGGCCGAGGTGATGTGCCGCCACCGTGTTGGCGCTGCCTGCCAGCAAGCTCGCGTGGGAGTGGATAACCCCCTTGGGCCGGCCCGTGGTGCCGGAGGTGTAGATCAGCAGCGCGTCATCCTGTGGCTTGGGTGAAAAAGGTACGACCTTGTTCCGGGCACCCGGCAGGGAAAGAGGTCTTGTCGCTTTTGTGCCGACCACCTTTAACGTCGGCATCTCCTCATCACAGATCTTCATCGCCGCATCAGCGTTAGTCTCATCAACAAACAGCACCTTGACCTCGGAATGGTCAAGCACATAGCGCAGGGCCGCCTCTCCCGCCACGGGATTAAAGGTCGCGATGGTAAAGCCACCGTACATACAACCCAGAAACAACTCAAGCGCCGACTGCCCGTTAGCGGTCAACATCCCGATCCGGTCACCCGGCTTCGCACCCAGGGACTCAAGGTATGCGTGCAGATGTCGGCAGATCTTTTGTAACTGTAACCAGGTGAGTTCGAGACCGGAATCCGGGAAGACGGCGAAGGCCTTGCCCGGGTGCGCCGTTGCGTACCGATCGATAAGCTGCCGGATGGTTAAGGCGCGACAGTCCTCGACCTCGGCGAAGGTCAGCGGCGCATCACTTTCCATAACGCGCCCAGTAATCCCCAAGAAGATCCTCGGGTGAGACGACCTGCGCCGGAATCCTGCTGACGACTCGGACCGTATTAAGGTAATGCCGGTAATTCATATTGTCACTGATGCTGTTACCACCCCAACTGCCGCAGCCCATCGAAAGCGAAAACGGCAAGGCGTTGTCGAAGCTGCCGCCGGTAGCAAAACAGTGTGCCTGGTTGACAATCACCCGACAGGTGGGCAGTTCCAAGGCGATCCGCATTGCCCTCTTCTCATCACTGGTATGGATTCCCACGGAATGCCCTGCCCCCTGATAATCATAGATCCGCGCCACCTGCGCCAGAGCCGCATCGAAATCCCCGGCCCGGTAAAGCGTCAGAACCGGACACAACTTCTCGCCTGAGAACGGATGCGCGGGTCCGGTTTTGGACTCGCGCACCAGCAGGACCTTAATCCCGGGATCGGCCTCGCAATGGATTCCCGCCCTCTTCGCAATCTCCCGGGCGGGCTGGGCGATAACGGCCGGGTTCAGTTTGCCGTCTGTCCACATCAGTTGCTGCAGGCTTTCCTGTTCATCGGCCGTCAGCATTTTTGCACCCTGTGATTCCAGGGCGGTGACCAGTGCATCGTAAACCTGATCCAGCGCGACCACGCTGTTTTCAGAAGAACAACTGGTGGCGTTGTCGAAGGTCTTGGAGGCAATAATCTGTTCCGCAGCCGCGGCGAGGTCTGCAGTCTCGTCAACAATCACGGATACATTGCCCGCCCCCACGCCCACCGCAGGTGTACCACTCGAATAGGCCGAGCGGATATTGTTCTGTGACCCCGTGGCAACCACCAGATCAACCTCTCTCATTAAGGTTTCGGTGTCGGCCTTGTTGATGGGGCAAGGCAGTTTCTGCACCAGCGCCTCGGGCGCACCGACTTTCTTCAGTGCCTGCTGGAACAGCGCAACCAGTTCACCACAGACTGCCTCTCCACGAGGCGACGGGGCGAGAATGATGGCATTGCACCCTTTGAGCGCGTTCATGACCTTGTTGGTTGGTGTCGCTACCGGGTTTGTCGACGGCGTGATCGCGCCCACAACCCCAACCGGTCGTGCAATTTCAATGATTCCCCGCTCGCGGTCTTCTGAAATAATGCCTACAGAGGGAGCACCGGTCAGATCACGAAGCAAGCCCAGCGTCTTGCGGTAGTTCTTCTGGAATTTGTCATCGACATCGCCAAGACCGGTATCTTCCACCGCCCGCTGCGACAGATAGCGGTTGCTTTCGGGCTCCAGGATGGTCCAGGCGATCGCAGCAACCACATCGTCGATCTGCTGTTGATTCCACTTCTCGTACTCGGCCTGCGCCCTACGAGCGGAGGCGACTAACTCGCCTACGGTTGATCCCATTATCGTTTACCCCGGACCGAAAACAAGGATATTCAAGAAAAAACGCGCCGGCCCGCTAGCCGGGTCGGCGCCTTGCTGCAATACTAAACTAACTGACTCAATCGAGTCCTTTGAGCAGGTCTTCGAGGTACGGCTGACGCTCTGCCCACATGGCAAGGACCTCGTCCCGGGTCATGATGCGCAGCGGAGACCCACCCGCTTTCATCTTCTTGGCGACTTTTTGGTCCTGAAACATCAGATGCACCCGCTCTGCGAGGAAATCGATGACTTCCTGGGGGGTACCCTTGCGCGCCATGATACCGCGGAAGTTTACACTTGAATCGTCCACGTCCACGCCCTGCTCCTTGAAGGTGGGCACATCCGGCAGGAACATCTCTTCGCGCTGATTGTCGGCTACGCCCAGGATCTTGATCCGGTCACCCTGGCGGTAGGCATCGGACAGGTTGTTAAAGCCCGCCATGACCTGGTTGCCGAGCACCATTTTCATGGCCTTGACACCGCCGCCGGCAGGAATGTACTTGAGCTTGATATCGGCAGCCCTCTCGAACTGCAGATGGGCGATGTGGTGACCCACATAGAGGCCCGCACCGCTGACCGTGATGGTGCCGGGATTCGCCTTGGCATGAGCCACCACATCGGAAACCGAATTGAAGGGGCTGTCCTTGGGCACGATCAGCACGGCCGGGTCGGCACCCCAGTTGGCAACCGGCTCAAGATTGTTGATGTTGTACTTGGTATCGAACTTGATCGACTGGGCAATAAAGTGCGGCACGTTGTAGGCGGCCAGTTGGTGGCCGTCTGTGCTCGCCTTGGAAGCAAACCAGTTCCAGCCTTTCTGCCCACCGGCGCCGGGTTTATTGAAGATAACGATAGGCATATTCAGGTATTTTTCCTTGCCTGCCATCATGGTCACGATACGGGCCTGGAAATCGGTGGCACCACCTGGACCATAAGCTACCGTAACCTGTACGGGTGCGCTCGGGTATTCACCGGCAATAACGGATTTGACCGGAGCCATCAGCACAAGTGCGAAGAGCCCCAGCGTACCCACTTTAACAACGGATTTCAGAAATGACATTTCAACCTCCTGTCTGTCGGACTGTGTATTGCCCCTTGCGGGACCTGTTACTCCACGCTGCTGATGCTACCGCGCTCAGGCAGACCGACACCCACAGCATAGAAAGAAACTTGATCAAAAAAGGATTCCCCTTGGCGTCATCACCTGCAGCATGTGCTCAAAGGACAGATAGACAATTCCGATGAATACGATACTGACCGGCAGCAGACGGACAACGCTGCTTCGGTCCCGTGAGGGCAGGTAGAAAAGCGCAATTAATGCAAAGGCGAGGAACGAGGACGCATAAAAACCCAGCACTTCGAGCACCGTCAGGTAGACCACAATGACTGCGCTGCCAGTGGCAATGTCGCGCCAGACCCCGTCAGACGGGCCGCTGTCGCCGCCCGCCTTGAGGGCCCGGAAACTGTCCCACAGCAACAGTGCCGCAAGGGCGGTCATGATGAGCGCCAGCAGACGCGGGAAAAAGAAGGCCTCACCGCTGCCCGCGAAAAAAGCCGCTCCGAGCATCAACGCCACCAGACCTACCGCCCCGACGGAACCGGCAAGCCGGGGCGGATCGGACTCCACGTCCCCGGCTACCGATCGCCGGCGCTGCTTGAGTTCGGCAACGATACTGTAGGCAATCGATACCACGCAGATCACGATCAGGATGATGTTGATGGTGCCGAGGAAGAAGTAGGACAGGGCGCCCTCACCGGTATCGGCAATCATCTTGCCCATCTGGAAGTTGTCCTCGGCGATGGGCCCGAGAATGATCCCGAGCACCATCGGCGCAGCACTGAATCCGTAACGGCTGCCCACATACATCACCGCACCGAGCACCGCCATGACCAGAACATCCGAGTAACTGTTCTGAATGCTGTAGGTGCCGATCACCGCCAGTACGGTGACCGCGGCCGCCATGTAGTGGCTGGGCACCCGCATCACCCAGTGACTGCTGGTGCGGCTGAGTCCAAGGCCCATCACGACCATCAGGCCCTGCGCCACCAGCAAGGCGCCGATAAAGGTCCAGGTCACTTGGGCATGCACTGTGAAGAGGTCCGGCCCCGGAAAGAGGCCATTGATCAGCAGGCCCCCCAGCAGCACCGCTGCCGTCGGGCTGCCCGGCACACCCAAGGTCAACAAGGGCACCAGCGACGGACCCACCATGGCGTTATTGGCGGATTCGGCGGCAATCACGCCATCCGGCTCACCCTTGCCGAAGCGGTCTGGTTCGCCACTGAACTTGCGGACCTGGTCATAGGCTACCAGTCCCGCGATCTGTCCGCCCGCGCCGGGAATGATTCCCACCACGATGCCGGAAACCGTCCCGACCACCAGCGCCTTGATGCGGCGAAGGTTGTAGCGTATCGAATCGAAAAGCCGGTGGCTTTCAAGGCTGTAAAGACTGCCGGTGTTCTTCTCGCGGGCGGTCACCATCAGCTGGAAAACCTGGGGGATAGCAAAGAGGCCGATCAGCGCCGCGACCACATGCACACCCCCTGTCACATGATCGGTGAAGACAAACCGTGCCTCCCCAAAGATCGGGCTGATGCCAATGGTCGATATCCACAGGCCGGCCGCGCCCGATAACAGACCTTTGACCACCGATTTCGAGCCGACGCTACCGATCACGGTTACCCCGACAATGGCGATCCAGAAAAGTTCGGCCGGGCCGAAAGCGAGAGCGAGTTCGGCCAGAGGCGGGGTAAAGAAGATCAGGACCAGCACCCCGATCACACCGCCAATAAAGGAACTGATAAAACAATAATGCAGCGCCTCGGAGGCCCTGCCCTGCCGCGCCATCGGATGGCCATCAAGAACGGTAGCGATATTGGCCGGGGCACCCGGTATATTCACAAGAATGCCGCTGATGGCACCGCCTGCCACTGTTGCCGTGTAGACGGCGCCCAGCAAAACCAGCCCGGTGGCAGAATCCATATGAAAGGTAAACGGGATCAAGAGCGCCACGGCCATGGTTGGGCTGAGTCCAGGCATCGCACCCAACACGAGCCCCGCACCGGTCGCCAGCACCAGCACAACCATGATCTCAAGCGTCAGAACATCGCCAAAGAACTGAAAGAACTCCAACTCCTGCTCTCCTCCTGCAACGTGCCCACGGGTGTTCTGGGAGGACGCGCCTTGGACACGCGCCCCTTGACGACCGACTGGAAGGGTTCCGCAATCTGCAGTATACTAGTCAAATATATCATATAACTCATATATATATTATATATCTTGCTCGAAGCCAATTTGGAGCCAATTCACACCGTGGAAACAGGGACACCTTCCATACCATCCGCGCCGGGGAAGCCGCTGTACCGGGTGGTTGAGGATTACCTACGCAGAGAGATCGATAGTGGCAAACTGGCCCCGGGCGATCTGATTCCGTCCGAATCTGAACTGGCTACAGAGCTAAATGTCAGCGGGGGAACCGTAAAGAAGGCGATTGAGAATCTGGTCTGGGAGCGCCGGCTATACCGCCACCAGGGCAAGGGCACCTACGTGTCAAGAATCGACTTTAACAACAGCCTGTTCCGTTTCTTTTCCTACGGCACACACAGTGGCAATCCGGTCCGTATCCACAAGGAAACCCCTGTTCGTAAACTGTGCGAAGGCCCGCCCGAGATCTGTCAGAAGTTGCAGGCCCCTCACCAGAGCCAGATGGTATACATCGAACGTGTCGGATATCGCGGCGAGACGCCCGTCCTGATCGAAAAATGCTGGTGGGCGGCGGCACTGGTCCCGGGACTTGAGAGCGAAGAGGTTCATATCCCTGACCTGATGTATGCTGTGGTTGTTGACCAACTCAAAGTGCCAATTGTCCGCGCAGAGGAGATTCTTACTGCGGAGATCGCAGACCAGACCACGGCGACGACGCTCAAGGTCGATCTAGGTGCACCACTCGTAGTACTGAACCGCCTGACCTACACCCAGAAAAACCGGCCGATCGAGTTCCGCATTACCCGGGGCCGGGCGGACAGTTTCAGTTACCGTACTGAAATACGATAGGCCCGCAAACCAGCTTGCAACAATTCTGGGCTGCAAGCGGTTCCGGTATCTTCCACCGCCCGCTGCGACAGATAGCGGTTGCGCTCGGGCTCCAGGATGGTCCAGGCGATCGCTGCAACTACCTCATCGACCCGACCCTGATCGAATGTTTCGTATTCCGCCTGGGCGGTCCGGGCGAGCGCAATTAACTTGGAAACTGAAGAATCTGCAGTCATAAGGCCAGAAAATGCGGCACCGCTAAGTCTACCGGTGTCCGGCCAAGACGCTGCGCAAGGCGTTTCTAGAAGTTCAGGGAAATATCCTGATGCTTTGATTTGCAACGAGCCACAAACTCCGCCTGCTCTGCGTCCAAGCGCTCCTGTAGACGCAGCCCTACTGTACCCCTGAGGGCCTGGTCATACTCAGTCAACGGTGCACCGAGTTCTTGTGCCGCCTTCTGCCGCCAACGCACTTCGTCGGCATATAACGCGAGACCTTCATCGAGCAAGGCCAGTGCTTTCACCGGGTCGGCGTTGCTCCCCTTGAGAGCGCGCCGAGCCTTACTGATCCGAGATTTGATCTTGCTGCTGCCGGCTATCGACCCCAGTTCCTTGCCCAAAGCCTTTATTGTGGGCATCGCAGTCTCCGGGGCTTCATTTATGATCACCCCACGCAGGCCGGCCAAGGCCGGGCCAATATCAACCAATGCCGGTGTTGCTGCGAGCAACTGTCGCACCTGGACCAGCGCATCGTACGATTCATCCACGTTTCGTCGATAAGTAAGAACTGCTTTTTTCTCCTGCTTGACCAGGGTCAAGTAAGCTTCATGCTGGCCTTCCCAGTCCACGGAGATGGTGGCGGCGATCTGTTGTTTTTCCTGCACCAGCGCGGCAATTTTCCTATCGATGACGAGCAGGTCTGCTTCGGTACCCTCGCCGCGGCTGACCCGGTTCTTCTTCTGCTCCAGTACTTCGATGTTCTTGTCTACCATACGCATCTGGCGCTGTATGAACCGGGTCTTTCGATGCAGTGGTCGATAACCCGGCTCAAACTGGTCAACCGCCGCGCGGGTGCGCTGCAGTTCCTTGATCAAAGCAAAGGCGTTGAGCACCCCGGCATGGGTCTTTTCTAACGCTGCTGCCTGGGCTTGGGGCAGAAAACTCGTTTCAAGAGCGCGCGCCGTCCGAACTGCTGCTCGCAACTTATCTTCAGACTCATCGTAACGGGTGAAAACGTAGGTCTCAAGGCATTCCTGCAGCCTGGGATTCATTGGCGGCGGGGCTGTCTCAGCGGTCAGGGTGATCTTGTTAGGCAGGTAGTTAACCAAACTGGGCAAGTATCCGGTGATCGCGAGACCCACCAACTGCAAGGCGATAAACGCCACGGCCCCACGGTAAATCTGCAGTGTCTTCACCGCAGAGGAGGCAACTCCGCGCAGGTAAAACAGCGCAAAACCAAAAGGTGGAGTCAAAAACGAGGTCTGAATGTTAAGTCCTATCATCACCCCCAGCCAGACGGCGGTGACATTGGCCGAAGGCTCTGCCAGCAGGATCGGGGCAACAATGGGTACCACCACCACGGCAATCTCGATAAAGTCGAGAAAGAACCCGAGTAGAAAAATCACCGCCATCACCACGATAAACTGGACCCAGAATCCGCCGGGTAGCCCACCCAGAAAATCCTTGACCAGTATCTCCCCGCCGAACGCTCTAAACGCAGAGGTCAGCATTGCTGCACCGATGAGGATAATAAATACCATCGACGTAATCTTGGCCGTCTCCACCATGACCCCACGCAACACATCTTCAGTCACAAACGCCCGGTATACGCTCCACAGTATCGAGACCAATAGCCCGGCAACACCTACGGACGCCAAAACCAGGCCAAAAACATCCTCAGAGGACTTCAGGTTCTTGACATTAATCTCATAGGTACCGTTAACAACGAAGATCAACAGTGTCGATGCCACGCCGATGAGCGCTGGAAGGTAACGGCGCTTACCACTGCTGTTGAGTCGGTAGCCGCCCATGATCATAGCGCCGATGGCGCCGATAGCGCCGGCCTGATTAACGGTGGCGATACCCATGATAATGGAGCCCAGCACTGCAAAAATCAGCGCCAATGGTGGTACCAGTGCCAATATCACCCGGATGGCAAACTGACGATCGTACTTGCCTTCGTAGGGGACAGACGGCGCACTGTGCGGTTGAATCAAGGCTTTAATGAGGATATAGCCCATGTACAACCCCACCAGCACCAGGCCTGGGAACAGGGCCCCCATGAACATCTCACCAGCGCTTGCTGAACTGACAGAAAACTCCGATGGTAGGTTGAATTCGCCGGTGACCTGTTTGTAGTGCTCGGTACGCAAGGCACCAGCCACATCGGTAGCGTTGGACAACTGATCGGCGAGAATGATGAGGACTATAGAGGGGGGGATAATCTGGCCCAGCGTACCGGCAGCACAAATCGTGCCGCAAGCAAGCGGTTTGGAATAGTTATGCCGCAGCATGGCTGGCAGCGAAATCAGTCCCATGGCTATGACTGTGGCTCCGACGATGCCTGTGGTCGCAGCCAGCAGCGTCCCGACGAACACCACTGAGATACCCAGCCCTCCGGGTACCGGCCCGAACAACTGGGCCATGGCGACCAGCAGGTC
>CEPV01031428.1_pt1 | contig 10888 bp, 7 predicted proteins | sample 530451 | NCBI WGS metagenome assembly CEPV01 (sample SAMEA2620097, study PRJEB7988) | marine metagenome | isolation source: saline water (ENVO:00002010), including | reverse complement strand
CAACTGGAGTAGGAATTATCCGAATCTTACTCTTAGCAATTTTATTTTTTACTAATTTACTCTTAATGCCTAAGCTAACCACCCTAATACCATCAGCCCCATTAATAATAAATTTGCTCAATAAAAAGAAAAACCAATTAAACCACCAACGACCTTTTTCTCTTAACCAATATTTGTTCTGCCAAAAATCACCATGAAAATGAATTAATAAAGGCGCTTTAAATCTCTTTTTAACAATCCAACCAATCAATCCGGTTAAAAAAGGATCCTGGGTAACTATTAAATCAAATTTATCCGGCCAATAGATTTTCTTAGCTATTTCAAACGCATCAAAAACATAATTAAGCTTATTTTTAGAATTAGTAGGATAAGCGGTTAATTCAGGGCTGATCTTTTTTTTGTTGAGTCCTTTTTTAGTTAAAACAACAATATCCAGTTGACCGGCCAATTTAGCATACGCTTGATGGCGCTCAAGAGCATCACCGCTATAATCAGCGCCCAATAAAGTCCTATCAATGCTAATCATTAAAACTCTCATGGTTATGATTTTGTAATAAATTTCTTAGCCAATTTATAATCCCAAGATAAACCAAAAAACTTTAATTTCCATCTTAATTGACATAAAAGAATAAAAGGAAGTTTTAAAAACCTACTCGCTTTAACGGTTGAACCCAAAGCGCTCTTAATTGAATGAGCGCCAAACCGCACATAAGCTTCTAAAGATTCTATAAAATCCGGGTTATCAAGCCAAGGAAAATTATGAATATTTGAATAATTAAGTTCGTTCTTTGTTGTCTCTTCCCAACGATCTAAAGTTTTTGGCTCTTGCCAGCCAGCTTCTAAGCATTCTTGATATAGTTCTGAACCGGGATAAGGTCTAAAAGCTTGAGGTCCTAATATCTGCACCTGATCACTTAATTTAACTAACTGATCAATTAATGCTAAAGTTTCCATAACTTCGTCTTTTGTTTCGCCCGGTAACCCAGCCATAAAAGAATATTGAGGGACAATATTATGCCTTAAACACATTTGAGCTGAAAGGATAACATCTTCGGGCATAATATCTTTTTTAATCTTTTTTAAAATTCTAGGACAACCCGATTCTGCGCCAAAAGATAATAAATAGCAGCCGGATTTTTTTAATTTTGCCATAAAATCATTATCAATCATATCATCTCTTAAATAATTAGCCCGCACGGTTGTTTCCCAAGGAATAATTATATTCTTTTCAATCATGCTGTTTATCACCTGTTTAGCCCTTTTAATGTCTACAAAAAAATTCTCATCCCAAAAGCGTAACTTCTTATCTTTGAAATATTCCTTGCTTCTGATATTTTCCAAATCAGCTATAACCTGATCAGATGTTCTTGCTCGCCAACAATTTTTTAAAATAGCATTAATACAAAAAGTACACTGGTGAGGACAGCCTCTTGAAGTTAAAGAAGGAACTAAATACAAATTATTCAGAACTTCTTCTGAAACCAGATCCCAATTTGAAAGCGGCATTTTGGTCGGATCGTGCAATTCCTGAGGCGGATTAATTACAACCTCGTCCTCTTGTTTATAGGCAATTCCCTTTACTTTAGAAAAAGAATCATTATTAACAATATTATACATTGTTATCTCCCCCTCACCATAACAAAGCACATCAACTAAATGATGTTTAGCTGTTTGTTTGACAAAAAAACTAGGATGAGGCCCTCCCCAAACAATCTTACAATTAGGATTTATTTGCCTTATTAACCACGCAATCTTTAAGGCCTCAGGGATCTGAGTTGTCATAACAGAAATCCCGGCATAGTCACAGTCTCCTATTTCTTTTTTAACTAAATCTAAATGATTTTTTTGCCTAACTCCGTCAATAATTTTAACCTCGATTCCCTTGCTATCTAAATAAGTTGCAATACTAAGCAATCCTACAGAAATAGAACTATCGTAATTCTCTTTATTGATATTAAAGGGTGGATTGATTAATAAAACTTTAGGCATTACAAATTTTGGAAAACATTAATTGTCTCTTGGACTAACTTGGACCAGGAAAATCGTTTTAAATCTTGTTTAGCCTGATTGGCCAATCTTTTTGCCAAATCAGGATCATCTAAAAGATTGTTAATCGCTTTTAACCATTGTTCTTTATCTCTATAATCAACTAATAAGCCAGTTTCTTTGTCTTTAATTGTTTCGGGATTACCGCCGGCTGATGTAGTAATAATCGGTGTCTCCATCTTCATCGCTTCTAAAAGACAATGCGACATTCCTTCATAATTAGTATTTAAAACAAATACATCACTAGCCCTTAGATAATCAACTATTTGGAAACGGTCTAATTTGCCAGTGAAAATAATATGGTTTTGCATATTAATATTTTGAGCCAGTTGTTTTAAATTATTAAATTCAGGTCCCTGGCCAACTACTACTAAGTTAATCTCTTGATATTTCTTAACTAAGTCTGGCATAATCTCAATTAACATATCCACTCCCTTCCAAGGAGTTAATCGGGCAATAGTCAAAAGCACTATCTTGTTCAAGTTAAATTTTTCTTTTAATGCTTGTTTGTTTTTTAAGCCCGGCTTGATTTCAAAAAAATCTACAGAGTTATAAATGACTTTAACTTTTTCTTCAGCCAAGCCTATTTCCCTAGTCAAACTTTTCAAAAAATGACTAGCCACAATAATTTTATCTGAATTATTTAATATTTGCTTTCTAATTTTCTTACGCAATTCTATCCCCCAAGAATATTTTTTTGATTGAAAAATAATAATATCATCCTTAACCAAACCGCGAGCTGAAGCTGTTTCCCAAGCTGAATCACCTACAAACCTAATAACTAAAGATTTTCCTAAAATCTTTCTAAGAATTAAACCGGTTAGACCGGCTGTGTATAAATCATAGCTGTATAAAATGTCGTTTTTCAAAGCAAGTCGTAATCCAGTTATCAAATAGAAAAAGCTTTTTAAAAAATGGGGCCAAGCATTAGAAACTCTTTTGACTTTGTAAGAATATTGAACCTGATCTTTTTTGCCAAAAGTTAAAACACACACCTGATAACCATGTTTAATTAATTCTTTAACTAGCGCGTCTAATTGGGTAGCTGGTCCGCCAATATCTGGCGGGAAAACCCCAGTTAAAATTAAGATTCTTTTCTTCATAATCTATCAAAAACCTCTTTCATTTTAAAACTAATCTTATCCCAAGAATATTTTTCCTCAACCAGATTTCTAGCATTGGCGACCAGCTTTACTCGCAGTGATTGATCGGTTAAAATCTCTTTAATCTTTTTGGCAACACTTTTAGGATTATTAACCTTACAAAATAAACCAGTTTCTTTGTCTTTTAAAAAATCAGGAATACCGCCCACTGGCGTACCAATTATCGGCAATCCCACAGCCATGGCTTCCAGAAAAGAAATGCCCAACCCTTCAGACAAAGAAGGCCTGACAAAAATATCAGCTGAAGAATAATATTTAACTAAATCACGATGATCAACCTTGCCTTCAAAAATAACTTTGTCACCAAAATTTAGTTTGCTAACCAATTTCTCTAATTCACTTTTATCTGGACCATCGCCAACAATCACGATTTTAAAAAGAAAATCTAAGTACTGCCCAGCTTTAATTAAATCTTCCAGGCCGTTTTTCTTAACTAATCGCGAAACAGTTAAAATTACCTTTTCATTTCTATAACCACCCTGACCCGGCTTAAATAATTCTAGATCAACTCCATTAGGAATTATCTCCCCTAGTTTAGCTCCATTCTTTATGGCCCAATTATATAAAAAATTACTTATTGCTTGAATATAATCTGCTTTCTGAAAAATTTGATAAAACCATTTTTTGAAGATACCAACTTTTTTTAAAATATGTTCAGGAGTATCTCCTTCTTGTAAGGTCAAAAGCCACTTTTTGTTAGGATATTTATTTTTAAAACGTAGACCTAAAAAACCGCCAAAAGAGGCCATAATCGACCATGTCAAATTATAATTATTTTTCTTTTCTAATTTTTTAGCTTTTATTAACCCTAAAAATGGTAAAAGATATTTATCAAAATTACAACCAGAGCCAACTCTGTGAATATTAACATTATTAATTCTCTCTTCTTTTTTCAACCCTTTCTGTATTTTCGCAGTAATTAAATCAAACTGCCAATCTGGCAATCGTTTAGTAATTTCGTTAACTGCAATCTCAGCCCCTCCAACTAATGGCAAGTAAGCAGTAGAAAAAATTAAAATGTTTTTGGCTTGATTATTAGCCATATATGGTTTAATATACTAGAAAATGGCTAAAAAATCAACCTGTCTCTACATCATTACTAAATCTGTTTGGGGCGGAGCCACCAAGTATGTATACGACCTGTCATCTAATCTTTCAGGAAATTTTAATGTTATGGCAGCGGCCGGAGGCAAAAAAATATTCGCTCAGAAAATTATTAAACAAAAAATTCCATATTTCAGAATTACTAATTTCCAACGAACCATCAATCCTTTAAAAGATTTCTTCGCCTTTTTTGAAATACTAGGTTTGTTATTCCAATTAAAACCAGATGTTATCCATGTTAATAGTTCTAAAGCTGGAGGGATTGTTGGCTTGGCTGGTTGGGTTTATAGAATTTTAACTAATCGAGAGATTAAACTCATTTTCACCGCTCATGGTTGGGCTTTTCTAGAAGATCGACCAAAATGGCAGATTAAATTAATTAAATTATCCAGCCAATTAACTGGTTGGTTTTACGATAAAATAGTCTGTGTATCTGATTTTGACCGCCAAAATGCCATTAAGCACAAAATTAGCCCAGCTAACAAATTAATCGCCATTCACAATGGAATTGATCTAAAAACGATTTCTTTTATTCCAAGGCAAAAAGCTCAGCAAAAAATACTCAATAATAAATCTTTACCAACCGACAGATTAGTCATAGGAACCATTGCTGAATGGACCAAAAATAAAGGGCTAATCTATCTTTTGGAAGCAGTAAAAACTTTGGAAACTCGGTTTCCAAAGTTTGATCTAATCTTAATTGGCAGCGGAGAAAATCCTGATAAAGAGAAAATGTATAAATTTGTCAAAGAATATAATTTAGAAAATGTCCATCTAATAGAATGGATTGACAATGCGGCCACCTATTTAAAGGCCTTTGATATTTTTGTTCTGCCTTCTATTAAAGAGGGCCTGCCTTATACTATTATTGAAGCCATGGCGGCTCAATTGTCTATTATTGCCACCAATGTGGGCGGTATTTCAGAAATGATTACTGACCAGGAAAACGGCTTGTTAGTCCAGCCAAAAAACAGTCGGCAATTAGCTGAAAAAATAACGTATTTATTGAATAATCCTGAAATAGCTAAAAAACTGGCTCAAAAAGCCAGAAGCAAGGTAGAAAGGGAATTTACTCTACAAAGAATGATTGACCAAACAAAAGACCTTTATTAAAAATGAAAATTATACTTGTTTCTCCTTCATTTAATACTCATACTGTTGCCCCTCCGCTAGGCCTAGGATATATTGCTTCAGTTCTTTTAGAAAATGGCTATCAAGTTAAAATACTGGACCCTTCAAAAGGAAGGTTGTCTCTTAATGACACCATTAATACCATCATTAAACTAAAACCCGACCTAATTGGCATCAGCATCCTGACGCCGAGGTATAATGTCAGCAAGAAACTTATTAGCCAAATCAAACAAAACCTGCCTCAAACTAAAGTTGTGGTGGGCGGCGTTCATATTTCTGCTCTGCCTGAGGCCTCTGTTAAAGACCTTAAAGCTGATTATGGCGTAGTAGGCGAAGGGGAATACACCCTGCTTGAATTACTGGATTGTCTTAAACAAAAAAAACCAATAAACAATATCCTTGGCTTAGTTTATTACAATGGTAAAATAATAAAAATCAATCCTAAAAGGCCTAATATTGCAAATCTGGATTCAATTCCTTTCCCGGCTTGGCAATTAATCAATCCCCAGGAATATCCGCCCAGACCGCACCAGTTTTTCTTTAAAAAATACCCCACCGCCCCCATTATGACTACCCGAGGCTGTCCTCATATCTGCGCTTTTTGCGCCGCTGAATCTATCTGGGGGAGAAAATACCGAATGAGAACAACCAAAAACATTGTTGATGAAATTGAATTACTGGTAAATAAATACGGAGTTAAGGAAATACACATTGAAGATGATAATTTTACCTTGATTAAAGAACGAACTATGGATATTTGCAATGAAATCATTAAACGCAAATTAGACATAGTTTGGAAATGTCCTAATGGCGTTAGAGCCGATACCTTAGACAAAGAATTGCTGGAAAAAATGAAAGAATCTGGCTGCTATCAATTAGCTTTTGGCATTGAATCAGGCAATCAAGCAATACTTAACCGGGTTAATAAAAGACTTAACCTTAATAAACTGCCCCAAATAATTAAAAACGCCAAAGCGGTTGGATTAGAAGTTCATGGTTTTTTTATTCTGGGCTTGCCGGGCGAAACATATCAAACAGCCATGGAAACCATAAAATACTCCCGGTCTATTGGGCTTGATGTAGCCAACTACGCCACCTTGGCCTATTTGCCCGGTTCGGCTCTTTTTGCTCAATGGATTAAACAGAAAAGGACTGACTCTATTGATTGGAGTACCATAAACTATTATACACCCCAAGCCACCGCTAGCTTAACTTCAGCTCAACTAAAAAAAATACAGAAAAAAGCTTTATTAAGATTTTATCTTTCTCCTAAGGTTTTAATCAATCATCTTAGAAAATTAAAACTAAAACAAATACCCTACCTGCCCCGAGCGCTTTTTGATTATTTGATAAACTAAAAGCTATCGTTATTAATGATAGCTTTTAGATATCAAACACTTTCTTCAGAATCTTCTGAAGTTTTTTATTTTATAGTTATATAATCTATTGTTTAAAATAATAAAGACTCTTTTAAATATTAAAGATTCTTTATTCCATCTAAAACAATATAATTTATTTTAATCTCTATTACTTACCATGCATCAGTAAGTAATAAAAGACCTTTCGACCATTTATAGTTCGACCTTTAAATTAATAAGTTTTATGAATAAAACTTTCACAATTTTAATCCTATTTTAATTTTATTATACCACAAAAATATAAATTGTCCTGTGGATAACTTTCTGGATTCATGATTTTAGTTAATCATACTTTCCATCCAAAACATCCTGAATAAACAATCCTGACTGTTGAGCGTAATCTCCGCCAAATTCCCCCACTTTTTTAGCTGTTGCTATAGCTTTTTCTTTTTCTCCCAAATTAGCGTAAGACAGAGCCAGATTAATCCAATATTCCGGATGCTCTGAATTAAGACCAGTTAATTCTTTATAAAACTTCAGCGTAAATTCATAATTTTCTGAATGAATAGCTGAATTAGCCATTCTTTCTAATACATCAACTCGATAATAATTCAAATTCATTTTATCCATTTCATCTAAATAAAATTGAGCTTCTTGTCCTCGACCGACAGTGAAAAGAACCATGACCATATTAACATATGATTCAACTACTTGATTCTGCAGGTTAATTGCTTTTTGCATGTTATTTACTGACTGGTCAAAAAAATGCTCTGTTTTTTCTGCTTGTCCTAAAGAATAATAATGTTTGCCTAAATAAATTTGCGTATAAGCAATCTCATAATATATCTGCGGCCTAGTCGGACTTAATTCAAGCGCTTGAGCGCCTAATTCTAATGCTTTATTTAAGCGTTCAGTATTAAATTGATGGGTCTTGTTTAAAAATCTCATAAACATTAAATAATTGCGTGTATTAAGCGGTTTTTCCTGTATTTGCTTGTCAAATTCTTGTTCTGCCTTTATCGCCGCTTGATTAGCCCAGGCCTGATTTATATTTTGCGAACTATTAACTAATCCAACTATAAATTCTCCAAAATGCTGCCGATACTCCTGATTATTAGCTGTCCCTCTATCTAAGACATCAATGAATTGAGCATAAGTTTCTTTATATTCACCCTGCTTTGATTGAATTAAAGCTTGAACAAAATCCCTATTAGCAGAAGCAGGTATTATATTAAAACTAAACAATACTGGCAGGAATAAAATAATTCCGAGTATCAAAGAAATCAGATATGGCTTTTTTGATTTTGAAAAATTATCCATGAATGAAGGGCAAAATCGGGACATAAAAGACAAAACTATAAACAATGGAATGTATGTAACTAATGCTTCAAAAATAAAAAAGTTTTGGATAAAATATGCCAATATAACTAAAGTAAAAACAACCGGAATAAAATATCCATCAGATGTTTTATTTTTATAAAAATATCTCCAAAGCAGAACTAAAGGAGCCAGTAATAAGCTTAAATATAATGATAAACCAATTAAACCGCCTGTAATTAACCGGTCAAAAACAATATTATGGGCTCGATCAAACCAAATCACCGAACCAACATCTCGATAAATTACAGGATTAAAATATTTATCAAATACCTGATAAAAATTTTCGTATCCATAGCCAAACAGAGGTTTTTCTTTAAAACCATCATAAGATCCCTGCCAAGTTAATAAGCGATTTTGAGTTGTAGTATCGCTTATAGAAGTACTAGCCAATCTATTAAGAATCTCGTTCTTTTTAACCCAATCAGATTGTTTATTTAAAAATACAAAACTAGTAAAAATAATTGCCAGTAATAATAAAATAATACTGGAATTTCTAATTGGTTTATTGCCTTTAGAGCGGAAAAAGGCAAGATAACCAATAAAAAGCATTAAAGAAAAAACCAAAGCTAAAATACCGCCGCGAGTAAAGGTGTTAAAAATAATAAATATTTGCAAAAGAATCCCTAAGATATAATAAAAATACAAATATTTGTTTTTTCTGAAAAATATTAAAATAAGTCCAAAAAAAACATTACAAATCAAATAACCGGCAACATAACCAGCATTTCCAATAGTAGAGGTTAATCTTATGCCGCCGCCAGACGCTATAACCCATGAAATATCTAAATACTGGCCCAAACCTACCAAGCCAACCAATAAACTGCTAAAAAAAGAAATTTCAAAAAGAAACAGCCAATCTTTTAGCTGGCGCAAGAATCCGGATAAAACGAATAAATAAGCGAATAAATGTACTAATAGAAGCAAGCCCTCGCTTCTTTCGTTATTGCTCCAAAAGCTAAAATAAAAAGTATCAGCTAAAAACGAAGAAATAAAAACTGTTACAATATATAGAAAAAATAAAATAAAAACTAAATTTATTTTTGGCCTATATTCTTTTTTAACAACAGCTAATCCTAAAAAGGCCAGAAATATTATTTCAACAATAATTCTGAAAACTATTGTTTTAAGAACAACAAAAGGAAAAAAATAACTCCCATCAACAATCAGGGGAGTAAAAGGAATAGCGACTAAACCAGTCCAAATAATATATTTTAAAATTTTTTCTATATTCATAAATCAGGCAGCTGATCTTTTAATTCTGGATTCGTTTCTAATGTTTTTTGAGTATAATACCTTGCCTTTTCTTTATTATTTCCACCATGATTATCAGGACCATGATTAAAATAATTAGCTAAATACATATAATAGCTCCCTACTTCACCCGGATTAATTCTTGCTCCCTCAATCATCAATTCTTCTATTAAATGAGCTTTTTCAGTCATATTGTAACGATATAAAGAAACTAATCCGATATAATAAGTATAATTATCTGACCTCATATCTAAAACCTTAAGATAATATTCTTCCGCTTTTTCGTATTCCCCTAAATTAAATAAGTAAAGATCAGCCAGGTTGCCAAAAGCTAAAGATTGGTCAGGATTATATGAAATAGCAGTTTGCCATGCTTGTTCTGCGCCAGCATAGTCCACAAGCCGTTTTTTTAAAATCCCGATATTAATCCATCTAATATAAACATAGCTGTCTTCTTGTATCTTTTTATACTGCTTATTCAAATCCTCTAAGCTTTCTTCTAAAACATCTTCAGTCATATTTTCTAAGGCATTGGGGAAATCAGCTGCGGTATATATTTTTTGTTCTTCTGGTTCTTGATTAAAATAAAATTGAGTCAAATAAAAATAAGCTGTTAAACCAGCTAAGATGACTATTATAGCAATAACAATATATTGTTTTTTAAACATATAAAAAATCAAGCTGTAATGTCCGCTCCAATTACATAAGCGCCGCGATCAGTGGAATTAATCTCATAAATAGCATCACTATCGTATCCCTGGCTTTCAAACTCTTCAGCCGTGATATTCAACCATTGTTTTGTTCCTGTATCACCGCTCGCGCCCAACTTATAAACCTTTAAATCTCCTATTGCTCTAGCCAAATCTGAAAAAACATAGCTATTCATAGTTTCCTCATCAACCTCTCTAACATCATTCCAATCAAGATGCTCATAACTTTCAAAAACATGAGGAGATAGAATCAGTCTTTTAAACTTTTTATCATTGATTAATTTAACAATATAGATATCAAACTTCGCCATATCTGATGCGCTTGAATTACGAATAAGCTCGCCGTCAATAATGGTTGTTTCGGGCTCGGGCTGGGGTTCTGGTTCTGGCTCGGGTTCTGGCTCGGGCTCTGGTTCTCCCTCCTCCGCTCCTGACGGAGCTTCGGCGGGCAAGGGTTCAGGAACACTGCCAACAACAGCTGTGCCATAATTATTATTGCTTGCCTTATCCTGATAAGAAATGAAAAATCTGCTCTGCGAGAAGGCTTGAATAGAAGTAATACCAGTATTAGCTGTATTAAAAACATATTCTGAACCAAAGGTGATTTCTGTTCCAGAAATATCAGCGATGATGGCTCTTCCATATTGACTGCTCCCATAGTCCTGATAAGCAATAATAACCTTGCTTTCTGAAAGAGCTGCCAATGAAATATATTCTGTTAAGGTTGTATTAAAAACATATTCTG
>CEPV01027404.1_pt1 | contig 10903 bp, 11 predicted proteins | sample 530451 | NCBI WGS metagenome assembly CEPV01 (sample SAMEA2620097, study PRJEB7988) | marine metagenome | isolation source: saline water (ENVO:00002010), including | reverse complement strand
AAGGCAGGTACCAGCCAAATTTGTGACATGCTTACCATTTTAATAAATTAAATTCCTCAATATTCAGTGATTTTCGAGTCCGGTAAATTGAAAGAATTATTGAAAGCCCAACTACAGCTTCAGCTGCGGCGACAACGATAATGAAGAAAATAAAAACCACCCCTGTCATTGAGTCCAGACTCCTGGAGAATGTAACAAAGGACAGATTAACCGCGTTGAGCATGAGTTCAATGCTCATAAAAATAACTATGACATTTCTGCGCAGCATTACACCAAGTACGCCTATTGTAAACAGCAGGACGCTCAGCAGTAAAATGTGTTCTATGGGAATCATTAATAATTATTTAATGAAATTTTCTCTTTGCAATCACTACAGCGCCAATTACGGCAACGAGCAGTAGAATTACAATAATTTCGAATGACAATATGTAATCGGTGAAAAGAAGGCGTCCGATTAAGGCAATAGAGCCAATTTCTTCCACGACTTCAATCGGATATTCTCCCTTGGTGCCAAGTTTGAGCTCATTTCCTGTAAAGAGATATGCTATTTGAACAAATATTCCAAGCGACAGAAGTCCAGCCAGAATTTTTCCTGCGGTCCATCTATATGATGACAGTTCCGTATCCCTGGAGGATAAAAGCATCAGAACAAAAAGGAATAAAACCATTATTGCTCCTGCATAAATTAAAATCTGTATTACCGCAACAAATTCAGCATTGAGCATCACATAAATCGAGCCCAGGCAGAAAAAAGTTCCTACCAGAGAAAGTGCACAATGAATCGGGTTTTTCAGGAAAAGCACCCCAAGTGCCCCAAAAACACTCAAAGCAGCAAATAAATAAAAAATTGTTAACACCTTAATATTTCGTCTATTACAATTTACGTTTAAACTGCTATGCAGGTGCCTGTACTAATTTCATTCCGGTGTCCTTGAAAGTTTGTTTCAGCTTCATTCCCTGGTCGCCAATTTTATCAAAACTAAGTCCGGAAAATGCTTTTGTTTCTCCAGCCATTGCTGCAAAAACCTGATTTACGTTGCTAAAGCTATATTTGTGTCCTAATGCATGGGCAAGTTCAACTATTATCTGCCATTCAGGACGACTTCTGCGCAAAGCCTGAACAGAAATATCTGTAGCCTGTACGTGCTGCAGTTTGTTGGTAAATGTAACCTTTTTTTCTGAAAAATGTTGACCAGGAAGCACAACGTCAGCTATCTCACTCCAGCAATTGTGATAAGTTCCAATATGAACCACAAGCTGAGCTGGTTTAATTTTTTGCTGAATTTCATACTCTGTTTCAAATGGATTGCCTAAAACAATTACCACTTTGAGTTCACCATCAATTGTATTTTTAACTTCCGTGTTTTCGGGGTCACCTTTGATCTGCAGGGCAAGAGCTCCTGCACGGTTTGGAGATTTGTCTGTTGTAATGAGGGTGTTGATGAAAAATTCACTCTCTCTCTGTTCCCATTTGGGCAAAGGACAAAAGACATTGTCTGATAAAAATACATCTTTAAGCAGCTTTTTGGTTAAAAACAATTCTTCGTTACTTGCATGAGTGTCAGTAAGCGCAATCACTTCATTTCCCGTGGGCTCCATTTCGCTGATTCTTTCTGCAACCGCCCTGTAGGCGTCATCCCAGGAAATATGCTGCAGATTTTGGCTTACACGTCCCAAAGGCCTGTTCATTCTTGTTTTACGCTCGTTCATGATTCGGTAAGTTAAACGCCCTTCATCACACATCCACCATTTATTTACGTTTTGGTTTTCATGAGGCTTCAACCGAAAAACTTCATTACGGTCATGCTCAATTGTGACGTTACAGCCGGTTGAACAACCGGTGCAGATGGAACGATTTTTTTTCAGTTTCCATACTCTGCGCTTAAAGCGGAATTCTTTTTCAGTAATAGCTCCAACCGGGCAAATGTCAGCCATATTGCCTTGAAATTTATTGGTCATCGGCCTGTCGGTGTATGTATCTACCGTCAGTTCATGGCCCCGGTTAAACATGCCGAATTCATTTGTTCCTGTGATTTCCCTGGTGAATCTGTCACAACGTGAACACTGAATGCATCGGTTTCGTTCAAGACTGACAAACGTTCCAATATCACGCCAACCGTAAACTCGCTTGGAATAATCCATTTCAGATTTTCCTGAACCATATTCAAAAGAATAATCTTGGAGAGTACATTCTCCGGACTGGTCACAGATTGGGCAGTCTAAAGGATGATTAATCAGCAGAAACTCATTTACAAGTTTACGTCCTTCTTCTACTTTCTGGTTCATGGTCTCAATCTTCATTCCTTCTGCTGCATCGACTGAACATGTGGTTTGAAGTTTTGGAGCGGGACGCCCATTACCAAGGTCAACAATATCGACTACGCACATTCGGCAGGTGGCCACAATCGACATACCCGGATGGTAACAGTAATGAGGGATTTTATTCCCATTTCGCAAAGCTGCAGAAAGTATTTTTTCTCCCGGGTGAAATTCTACAGGCTGATCATCAATATGAAAGACTGGCATTTTAAATTCGTTATTTATTGGCATAATATTTCCGGAAGTCTTCCGGAAATTTTTTTACAAAACTTTGTATCGGTAAAGCGGCAGCATCACCTAAAGCGCAAAGTGTAGTACCCAGCATATTACCTCCAACCCTGTCGAGGAGCCTCAGTTTCTCATCACTGCCGTTGCCGTTGAGGAAATCACGTATAATATTGCGTGACCAATGCGTTCCTTCACGGCATGGGGTACACTGGCCACATGATTCATGGGCATAAAATCGGGTAATGCGATGAAGTAACTGCACAACATCGGTATTTTCATCGAATACCATCATTGCCGCAGAGCCAAGCATTGTATCAATATTTGCCAGTTCATCAAAATTGTAAAGCACATCAACTTCATCGGCAGTAATGACGGAAGAAGATGATCCTCCGGGAATTACACCTTTGAGCTTTTTTCCGTTGTGGATACCTCCTCCAATCCCGTAAATAATGTCCTTCATGTTTACATCCATTCTCAACTCGTAAACACCTGGTTTATTCACATGGCCACTCAGGCTGACCAGGTGAGTTCCAGAATTATTCTCTGGCCCAAAGCTTTTGAAGTCATTAACTCCTCCATCGCCAAGAATAAAGGGCATGCATGCTAGTGTTTCCACATTGTTGACACTGGTCGGACATCCATTAAAACCGGATACAGCGGGGAAAGGGGGCTTGACTCGGGGCTGACCACGCTTGCCCTCTAGGGAATCCAGCAATGCGGATTCTTCTCCACAAATATATGCACCTGCTCCGCTGTGAATTGTAAGGTCCAGTTTAAAACCGCTACCCAAGGGATCCGGACCAAGCAGACCATCTGCATATAATTCCACAACAGCGCTATTTAAAGACTTGATTGCTGGAAAAAACTCACCCCTTACATAAATATAGCCATGATGGCATCCTATAGCGTAACACCCGATCATCATGCCTTCAAGAAACAGATGTGGGTCTTTAAGCATCAGTTCCCTGTCCTTGCATGTTCCAGGTTCAGATTCGTCGGCATTGGCAATAAGATAACTTGGCTTGCCAGTTCCTTTTGGCATGAAACTCCACTTCAGGCCTGTAGGAAATCCTGCTCCGCCTCGTCCGCGAACGCCAGAATCCTTAACTGTCTGAACAACTTCTTCCGGCTTCATCCCAAAGACTTTTTTCAAAGTCTGGTATCCGCCGGCATTTTTGTAACCTTCCAGAGATTTGTTGTATTTGGGGTTTCGTATGTTTTTGAAAAGGACAAGTGTTTCTTCCGTCATATTTTACTTACTCAACTTATCAATTAATTTATCCATTTTTTCAGGGGTTACCTGCTCATGATAGTCTTCATTTACAATCATTGCCGGAGCATAGCTGCATGCACCTATGCATTCCATTTCTTCTATGCTGAATAAACCTTCACCTGTTGTATAGCCTGCATGAGTGTTCAATTTTTTTTCTGTGTACTCCAATAATTCAGTTCCGCCAACTAGACAACACGGCACGCAGGTACAAACCTGTAAATGGTACTTCCCTGGAGGTTTAATACGAAACATTGTGTAGAATGTCACAACACCTTCAACATGAGTGAGCGGTACTTCACAACAATCAGCGACATGCTGCATCCATTCTTCCGTTAACCAACCGTTATTTTCTTTCTGAGCCAACAGCAAAATTGGAATCAGTGCGTTTTGTTTGATCGGATAACGGCTCAGCAGATTATTTACCTGATTTTGTATTTCTTTTGAAAACAACTTTAACCTCTTCTTTACAGATGTTCAGTTTTAAAATACTGCTGATTATTTCTATCAGATACTATTAAATAAGCAACAATAATCGCTTAATGAGTATTGTTTTAATAAAAATTTTGTGAATTACAGGATGAACTATCTTGGTTAAAATTATGAAATCCATTATTTGCAATAAATTGCAAATGTTGACAGTAAATTTAAAATATTATCTCAATAGATAGCTTATTTTATGTATAATCGACATAATAATTAATTATATGATCAAATTGTGCGAATTATTTTTATAAAGTTTGCATTTATTTGCTCAGAATTGTAAAATAAAACTATATTTTATTAAAAACTGAACGTTTTTTAGAAAAACAAATATGAAAAAACGCATGAATGGTGCTCAAATTGTAGTTGAGGCACTTAAAAGGCAAGGGGTTGAGTATATTTTCGGATATCCCGGAGGCGCATGTATGCCGATCTTTGATGCGCTTGTAGATGCACCTAAGCAAAAAATTATTTTAGTACGCCATGAACAGGGGGCAACACATATGGCAGACGGTTACGCAAAGGCCACAGGGAAGACCGGTGTAGTACTGGTTACTTCCGGTCCCGGCGCTACAAACACAGTCACGGGGATACTAACTGCCCAAATGGATTCTGTCCCGCTTGTTATCCTAACTGGACAGACTATAACTCCTAATTTGGGAAAAGATGCCTTCCAGGAAGCAGACGTGTTTGGTGTAACTATGCCTATAGTAAAACACAGTTATCTGGTAAGGGATGTGAAGGATCTTTCAAGGGTGGTGAATGAAGCTTTCCACCTCGCTTCAACAGGACGTCCTGGACCAGTACTGGTTGATTTACCAAAAGATGTGGTTTCAAATGAATGGGATGAAGATTTCACTGCAGACCTGGACCTTCCAGGATATCAAGTTCAGACACGCGGCAGCTCAGATGGAATTGAATATGCTGCAGAACTGCTTTCAAAATCAAAAAAGCCATTGCTATATGTGGGTGCAGGCACAATTATTTCAGGAGCAGGCAGGCAGGTTCAAAAACTGGCTGAAAAGCTACAGGCGCCTGTTACTACAACTTTATTGGGCAAAGGTGCTTTTTCTGAAATGCACCCGCTTTCTGTAGGTATGCTGGGTATGCACGGTACTGCATATGCCAATAAAGCAGTAATTAATTGTGACCTGATTATGGCTATTGGAGCACGCTGGGATGATCGCATAACGGGCAAAGTCAGTGAGTTTTGCCCAGATGCAACCAAAATTCATATTGATATCGACCCTACAGAATTTGGAAAAATCATTCAACCTGACGTAAGTGTTAATGGAGACGCGGCCGAGGTCCTTGCAGAATTGATCCCGCTGGTGGAAAAGCTTGATACTTCAGCATGGCTTAAAAAGATTGAAAATTGGAAAATTAAATATCCTCTGAAATTTCCAAAGCGGGGAGGGCTGCGGGCGCAGCATGTATTGGACGAACTGGACCGTTTGACGGACTCTAACGCGATTATTTCAACTGATGTTGGTCAGCATCAGATGTGGGCTGCTCAATTCTGCAAATCAATAAGAGAGCGCCAATGGCTCTCCAGCGGTGGTGCTGGAACCATGGGCTATGGGTTTCCTGCAGCAATTGGTGCACAGCTTGGTAAGCCTGATGATCTTGTAGTAGCTGTTGTTGGTGATGGAGGATTCCAGATGACAATGAGTGAACTTGCCACCGCGGCAATTCACAAGCTGCCTATCAAAATCATAATTATTAATAACAGTTATCTCGGCATGGTCAGACAATGGCAGGAATTGTTTTTTGAAAATCGGGAAAGCGGGGTGGACATGGAAGGTAATCCTGATTTTGTTAAAATTGGTGAGGCCTTTGGAATCAAGGGGTTTCATCTTAGGAGAGCAGGAGATGTCGTCAAAGTGCTTAAAAAAGCACTGGATTATAACGATGGCCCCTGTATTGTCGAGGCCCAGGTGGTTAAAGCTGACAATGTGTTTCCAATGATCCCAGCAGGGGCTGCAGTAGCAGATATGCTGATTGATGAACCTCCTAAAAGCCAAAAAATGCAAAAACCTGTTGGAAGCACCTGATTAAATAAGTCAGTATTTTTTTTATAATCTCAAAATTGCGGTTGACTTGTTTTTTGTTTAACTCTCAATTAAATCAAACAGATTAAATCATATATGGAAGAGAAATTTGCCATCAGTATCTATGTTTGTAACAAGCCCGGTGTACTTGTAAGGCTTGCACAAACATTTGCTCGTCGAGGCTACAACGTTGACTCATTGGTTGTTTCAGCAGCTCATAATCCTCATTTTTCACGCATTACTGTGGTTGTGCAGGGAGAACCGGAAACCTTCAATCAGATTATAAGGCAGTTGAACAAACTTGTTGATGTAGTGCATGCCATGCACCACAGCGATACAGATGTTGTTGACAGAGAAATGGCATTATTTAAAGTCAGTGTTAAGCCAAGTCAGCGTGCAGAAATTTTTCAGATCGTTGAAGTGTTTCGCGCAAAAACAGTGGACATTACAGATAATTCACTGGTAATTGAAACGACGGGTGATTCCTCAAAAATTGATGCTCTTGAAAATCTTCTGGGTCCAATGGGACTTCTGGAAATGGTGCGTTCCGGCAAGCTGATCATGAAGAGGGGACTTGAGGAAACCTGAACGTAATTTTCATGTTTATTTATTTTACAGGAATTATATCCATAGTTTCTTTAATTGAGAATTCTTTTTGAATAATTTTTTGAATCAAACTAGCCAAATTTTGAAAACAGGTCTTTCTATTGGAAGTTTTACGAAACAATAAACCCACACTTCTGGCGGGTGCAGGTTTTGAAAATGGAATGTATTTAATAGAAGAATTTTGATTTAAATATTTTGAACCAATAGCAGTTTGGGGAATCAGAGTAATCCCAATTCCTGTTGAAACCATATGTCTAATGGTTTCCAGGCTTGTACCCTGGAAATCTTTTCTTTCCTTGGTCATGGCATATGAGCAAACATCCAGTACCTGTCCTCTCAAACAATGACCTTCTCCAAGCAGCAGCAAAGTTTCTCCCCGCAAATCATCTTTCATGATCTTGGATTTTTTAGCAAAATGGTGATGATTGTTTACAGCCACGTAAAAAGGTTCAGTGTAAAGAATGATTTGTTCCAGTCCTCTCATTTCTAAAGGTACAGCTAAAATTCCCGCATCCAATGTACCTTCACCAATTTTTTTCAACATCGCTTCTGTTTGATCTTCATGTAATATAATTTCCAGTTGTGGATAGGTTCTGTTTACTGGCTGCACGATAAGAGGCAGGAGATAAGGGGCAATTGTTGGAATTAGTCCAATATTGACTGTCCCACTCATTGGGTCTGAATATGTTTTTACCAAATCTTCAATCGAAGCAGCTTCCGCTAAAATTGTCCGTGCTTTTTTTACAATTTCTTTACCAATGGGGGTTAAAAAAACATGCCTAGTTGTTCTTTCAACCAGTTGAACTCCTATTTCTGTTTCCAGTTTTTTTAGCTGTCCACTCAAAGTGGGCTGGCTTACAAAGCATTTCTCGGCAGCTTTTCTAAAATGTTTAAATTCGTCTATAGCCGCAAGATATTCCAGTTCTCTCAAGTTCATTAATATTCCTACAACGAAAAACTAGTTTAGTTTAATTGATGTTGCCAATCAGTATAATAAAAACAAACGATTAGACAAATCAATATTAATGCTTTATATTTATTTTGAGTTCATTTGTAACTCCAGTAAAGATAATAAAAAAATCTATGATTTCAACCTAAAAACAGGATTATGATATGGGTAATTTAAATGAAACAAAAACTTATGATAACCTCAAAGCAGCTTTTGCCGGGGAATCTCAGGCAAACAGACGATATCTTTATTTTGCTAAAGTCGCTGACATTGAGGGGTATCCTGAGATAGCAAGTAATTTTCGTGAAACCGCAGAGGGAGAAACCGGGCACGCACATGGACATCTGGATTATTTGAAAACAGTGGGTGATCCTGCAACAGGTTTGCCTATTGGAGAAACCCTGGAAAATTTAAAAGCCGCAGTGGAAGGTGAGACACATGAGTATACAGACATGTATCCAGGTATGGCAAAAACTGCTCGTGATGAAGGGTTCAATGAGATTGCAGATTGGTTTGAAACTCTCGCAAAAGCAGAAAAATCTCATGCAGGCCGATTTCAGCAATTAGCAGACAGTATTTCCTGATTTTCCTCAAAACGCCCCAAATTAAATATCTTTGGGGCGTTTCCTTCCTTTTTTGCCGGTTACATAACTAACGATAATGGAAGAAAGTCATTCCAGAATATCTTATTTACCAACAGACGGTTTAACTTACGATCCAAGTGATTCAAAGTATTGGGGTCAGGAAGCCTTGGATAAAGAAATTGAGAGGACCTTTGAAATTTGCCATGGCTGCAGAATGTGTTTTAAATACTGCGATACCTTTCCAAATCTCTTCAATTTACTGGACAATAAATACATCGGTGACGTAAAAAAAATTAAACCTGAGGACACAATTCAAATCATGGATACGTGTTTTCAGTGCAAATTATGTGAAGTGCAGTGTCCATACACAATACGAGATGGACATGATTTTAAACTGGATTTCCCCAAACTGGTACATCGCCATAAAGCAATCCACTCCAAAGATAAACCCAGGACTCTTCGTGATAAAATATTGGGTGATCCAGATAAATCTGCCGGAATGGCCCGTGCGAGTTTTGGATTAGCAAATCTAATGAATCGTTTCAGCATACCTCGTTGGTTTATGGAAAAAATTATCGGTATACATAGAAAAAAAATACTGCCTAATTTCAGTTTTTCCACATTTGAACAATGGTCAGCAAAACTGGGACTGATCAGGGAAAATCAAAAAGCCGAAACTGTGCTGTTTCAAACATGTTATGTCCAGCACAACGAACCGCAAATTGGGAAAGATACTTTAGAAGTGCTTGAAAAAAACAAAGTTGACTGTGCCTGCGTAAAAGGACTCAGATGTTGCGGAATGCCTGCATGGGAACAGGGGGATCTGGAAACATTGCGAGTCAATGCCAAACATAATCTGGAAATTCTTATTCCATTTGTAGAAAAAGGGAGCAAGGTCCTGGTGATCAATCCAACCTGCTCCATGATGATGAGGCGTGAATATACAGAGCTGCTGGATGGAGAAGATCGGGAAAGGGCAAAAAAACTTTCTGAAGCTGTCAATGATCCCTCTGAGTATCTATGGAACATTCGAAACGAAGACAGGTTTAATACTGATGTAAACAGTATGCCAAATGAAAAAATCAGCTATCATGCTCCATGCCATTTAAGAGCACAAGGAATAGGTTTCAAGGGACGTGACTTGATAAAAAAAATTACTGGATCAAATGTAAAAACTGTAATGGAATGTTGCGGACATGACGGGACCTACGCCATGAAAGTTGAAGGCTTTGATGCATCCAAACGAATTGGTCAAAAATCATTTGATGGTATGAAATCAGAAGAATCAGAAGTTTGGGCAACAGATTGTCCTCTGGCTGCTCTGCAGTTTAAACAGCACGCAGGAGTAAAACCCAAACACCCCATGTCAATTTTGGCAGAAGCTTATCGTTAACATTCATTCAACTAAACTGTTTTTCAGCTAATCTTTAAAATTCAAAATTAATTAAAGAGTATTCAAAATGAAACGAGTCACCCGGCAGGAAATTCTGGATTATGTAACTTACGAAGAGCAACGGGACAAATTTCGCAAAAAAATAATGAAGATTAAAGAACTGCGTCGAATAAATGTGGCTGGTGTTTTATCTTTCCTGTTTGAAAACACTGACACAGTACGTTATCAAATTCAGGAAATGATGCGCGTGGAGTGCATAGTAAAAGAGACAGATATCCAGCATGAGATAAATACGTATAATGAACTGCTGGGTGATTCTGGGGAGTTGGGATGTACTCTTTTTATAGAAATTGATGATCCTGATAAAAGAGATGAAAAACTGCACCAGTGGCTTGAATTGCCCAAGCATCTATTTCTTAGCCTGGAGGATGAAAGTAAAATCAGGGCTAGTTTTGACGAGAAGCAAATTGGAGATGCCAGACTATCTTCTGTTCAGTACATTAAGTTCAATACCGGAGGGGAAACACCGGTTGCAATTGGTTCAGATTTACCATTGTTTAAAGCAGAGACTACCCTCACAGCTGATCAAAAAAAAGCACTTTCAGAAGATTTGCTTTAATAAACAAAAATTTTATTGAAAACAGAGATACATTTTACCCCATTGATTCAGGTCATAGGAAATGGTCGATATTAGTGGAATTTGGAAGAAGTTAAGTTATTGAAAATAAGTTTAATCCCAGGGAGGCAGAATTGGAGTATTTAGGACCTCAGTCAAAATGTGAGACAAGGTATTTCTGGATATCCTTTGCTTCTTTCATCGGACCTTGCTCATTGACCAGGCAAGGAACTGTCACATTTCCGGTAAGATCTATCAGTTCTTTTGCACAATCCGGATTTACTCGTATATCTTTAAATATAAATTTATCCGTTATTTTAAGTTTTGCAATCGTTTCAAATACTGTCTGACAATATTCACAGTCTTCATAAAAATAAAGTTCCATAACACTGCACGTCAGAAAA
>CEPV01040954.1_pt1 | contig 10905 bp, 7 predicted proteins | sample 530451 | NCBI WGS metagenome assembly CEPV01 (sample SAMEA2620097, study PRJEB7988) | marine metagenome | isolation source: saline water (ENVO:00002010), including | reverse complement strand
AAATATGAAGCTTCTTCAAAATTTTTTTCAGATTAAAGATAATAATAAATCAGGAGAAAAAATGTATAACTACAAAAAATTGCATAAAATCTATTTTAGTTTTTTATTTATTTGGCTTTTTGGTGGGATATTTACTTTATGGGGCAGTGAGCTTGGGGGCTCATACAAAACACCAATTTCTCTCACAGGGCTGATTGAACCTTCTGAAACTTTGCAGGTACAGTCGAGTATTGGCGGACGAGTTGAAGCTATACATGTAAAAGTTAATCAGAGTGTTGCAGAAGATCAGTTGCTGCTCACCATTGAAAACACTTCACAGAAACGGCAGCTGGAATTATCTCGGATACAGCTCAAGATCAACGAAAACAATGTCAAAGTTAGTGAAAACAGTATCAAGGTTAATGAAAATAGTATCAAGGATATGGAAACTAATTTGAAAGACATAAAGCGCAGGCTTGATGATGAAGAAACATTGTTTGAACAAGGTTCTTCAACTCGCTCACAGCTGGAAGCTTTGCAGCTCCAGTATAACAGGGGGGCACTTTCTTTAGAAAAAACAAAACTTGGATATGAAAATGCCCTCTTGACTCTTAAAAATGCCATCCTGACTCTTGAGCGCACCAAACATGATGTTGACCTGAGTGAAGATACACTTGAGGACACTCGCGTCAAAGCCAAAATTGGCGGAATTATTGTTGCCAAGTCAATTGAGGAGGGAGAAATGATCAGTCCTGGATCACCTGTCTTTAATATAATTGACATAAGTCAGGTAAAAATTGTAATTCAGGCAGAGCAGCATGATTTGCCAATGATTAAAAGAGGTCAGTCTGTTGTTTTTGTCACTCCAAGCTACAGGGATAAACAATTCTCAGGATATATCGAACGTGTGGACTGGATAGCGGACCCTGAAACAGGACGTTTCCCGCTTCATGTTAAAGCTAATAATCCAAGACTGATGCTGAGAGCGGGGATGAGCGCTAAGGTTTATTTGCTGTCCAAAAAGTAATTTAAGGCTGGTTCAGCAGGACAGCTGCTTCCGGATAATTGAAGTCAGGGACTTTATCCATTCAGGGTGGTCATTCAATGAAGGGACTAGAATAAGTTCTTCTCCGCCGCACTTACGGAAATTTTCTGCTGCTTGTATCCCTATTTCCTCAAGTGTTTCAAGACAGTCTGCAACAAATGATGGACAAAATACCACAACTCGCTTTACACCTCTTTCCGCAAGTTTCTCCAGATGCGGCTCTGTGTAGGGTTTAACCCATTCTTCACGGCCAAAACGGGACTGAAAGCTAACTGACCAGTTTTCTGCACCCAGGTTCAGGCGTTTTGCCATTAATTTTGAAGTCTCATAACATTGAGCGCTGTAGCAATATTTATTTTGATTTGTTAATTTCAGGCAGCATTCCTTATTATTTCGGCACCAGTTTCCAGAGATATCGCTTTTTTTCAAATGCCTTAGCGGAAGTCCATGGAAACTGAACAGCACATGGTCAGGCTCATGATCGAGATATGGCAGTCCCACTTTAGCCCATGCTTCAATAAATAGTGAATCAGAAAAAAATGGGCGAACAATCTGAAGCTGAGGCATGTTCCAGTCTTTCAGAATTTCCCTGTAAAGTTCTTCTATTGCCACTCCAAAAGTACTTGAGGCGTATTGCGGATACATGGGAAGCACAATTATGTGACTGTATCCCTTTACTCGAAGACGGTCTAGAGCCTTTTTTATTGAAGGTTCGCCGCATTGCATTGCAAGCTCAACATGAATGTTTTCTGCCGCAAATTGTTCTGTTAAAGTTTTTTTCAGCTTTTGACTATAGACCATCAGTGGTGAGCCTTCCTCTAACCAAATTTTTTGATATGCTTTTGCAGATTTTTTGGGTCGGAAGGGAAGAATGAACAGGTTCAGAAGCAGCCAGCGTAAGACAGGATTTATATCCAGTACACGGTCTGAAGAGAGCAGCTCCCTTAAATAAGTCCGGACTTCCGGTGTGTTTGGAGCATCTGGAGTCCCTAGGTTTATCATCAGAACTGCGGTGTTGGAAATACTGCTTTCTGATGTATTGTTTTTAGCCTGCAAGTTTGTTTACCTCTTTAGGATTAAAAATTTTTTCTCTGTCTGTTTTCAATTATTTTACTTTTCTGTTTGGAATGAAGAAAATTGAAGACACTGAAAGCAGGAGCGATGGTTTTCTCTACTTCATCCAAAAGGTCATGTTGTGTAAAAGGCATTTATTTCAATATATTCCTTAGTCAAATCACAGCCCCAGACTGTTTCAGCAAAACTGCCTTTTCCTACTGTGACTTCCAGCTGGACCTCATTGTTTTGAAGATACTTTGAAATTCCATCCAGGCTGACTTTACTGGAGTCCAGATTATGTGCATTCACTGTCATACCTCGGCTTTCGCTTCCAAATCGAATGGATAATTCGTCCAAACTTACCGGATACTGAAATACTTTTCCTACTGCCATTACAAAACGGCCCCAATTTGGATCTGCTCCGTGGATTGCGGTTTTGACCAAAGGTGAGTTAATAATAGATTTTGCAATTTGCAGGGCCATTTGCTGTGATTTAGCACCAGACACAGTGAGTTCAATCAGTTTTTTTGAGCCTTCCCCGTCACGTGCTATTTCTTTGGCCAGATTAACTGCAATCCTTGTGAATGCTTCTTCAAATTTTTCTGCATCTACCTCTCCAGCCATACCGTTGGCAAGGACAATTACGGTGTCGCTTGTGGAAGTATCAGTATCTATGGAGATACGGTTGAAGGACTTGTTAACAACTCGGTGCAGCATTTTTTGCAGCAACTCGCAGCTGAGACTGGCATCAGTAACAAAATAACTAAGCATCGTTGCCATATCAGGTTCAATCATTCCTGCACCTTTGGCGACTCCGAGCAATGTTGCATTTCCAATTGACTCACAACCCCATTTCGGGTTTGTGTCAGTTGTCATGATCGCACGGGCAAAGTTTTCAATATGTTCCGGAGTAGAACCAAGTTTTACAGGAATAGAATCACAACCTGTCTGAATTTTCTCAACAGGCAGCCGTTTACCGATTACACCGGTTGAAGAGGGGAGGACCAGTTCCGGAGCAATTCCCAGGGAAGATGCTGTCCAGCGGCACATGTTTTTTGCGTCTTCAATTCCAGACTGACCGGTGGCTACATTGGCAATTTTTGAGTTGACAACAATGGCCTGCAATTGACCATCCTGTATATGTTCCCGGCCTATAATGACTGGTGCTCCTGGTATGTTGTTTCTGGTGAAAACTCCTGCAGCGGAGCATTTGCAATCAGATGCAATTACTCCAAAATCAGGAGTTTCATCCTTGATCCCCAGGTTTATTCCAAGCCAGGAAAATCCAGGGACACTTTTCAAAGGCGGATACTCCTTTGCCATACTAAAATCCTTGTGTATAATTAAAGCTAAAGACAGACATTAGTGTACGGATAGAACTTAAAGTCGTCAACTGTTAAGGAAATTTGAAGACTCAGGTCTTCACCAGGTGCAATTGATATTTCTGGTTAAACTGAAGACGGTTGCTGAAAAGAAAAATTGGAGTTAAAGTGAAAAATCATTTCATGTAGCAGGTATAAATTAAATTTTTTTAAGCAATAGCTGTATATGCCAATTTATAATTATCAGGCCTTTGACGCTGAAGGCACATTGCACAAAGGAAGTAAAGATGCGGCATCAGAATCTGAGGTTCGCCAGTTTCTGCGCTCCAGGGAACTTTTCCCCAAGGAAATCCGCACCAGTCGCCTTTATAAAGCAAATTTCGGCAAAGGAAGAGATTCAGGAAAAATAAAAATCCCCAAATTACCTTTTCGCAAAGGGACTTCAGGAAAGGTTCTTACTCAGTTCACGCGGCAGTTGGAAGTATTGCTTGATGCTTCAATTCCATATGACAAGGCTTTTCAACTTATCATTCCGCAGACAGAAGATTCAGAATTCCAAAGCATTCTCTCAGATGTTCGAGCAAAAATTATAGAAGGCGTGCCGTTGGCAGGTGCCATGGAAAAGCATCCGGACGTGTTTCCGGCAATGTACGTGAGTATGGTGCGTTCAGGAGAAAATTCCGGCAATCTCGGAATAATCATGAGGCGTCTGGCAGACTATTATGAAACACAGGAACGAATGCGTTCCAAAATAAAAGGAGCACTTATATATCCTGCTTTCATGACCGTTTTTGGAGTGGCAGTGGTAATTTTCATGGTCACTAACATTGTGCCTAAGATTACCAGCATTTTTGAAAGCCAAAAAGCAGCTCTGCCGATGCCGACCCGGATTTTGCTGGGTATAAGTGAATTTGCAGTGAATCACTGGTTGTTGCTGATATTTATAATATTGCTGGTTACAGTTGCAGCAAAAATATTTTTCAGGAGTGAACAAGGCAGGGTTTGGAAAAACAGGATTGAACTTAATATGCCCGGACTGAGCCGTCTTAGAATCAAGGTCATGGTTGCACGTTATTGCCAGACTCTAGGTACCCTCCTTAAAAGTGACGTGGATTTGAAGACTTCACTGGAAATTTCCAAAAAAGTAGTTGTAAACAAATTGTTCATTGAAAAGCTTGATCAAATGATTGTTGATGTGAATAACAAAGGAATTCCGCTTTCTGCAGCCATGGCCAAGATAGGTTATTTTCCTGAATACGTACGTCATGTGGTGTCCATTGGCGAAGAGGCTGCTAGACTGGATGAATTGCTTGAAAAAGTCGCTGACCGTATGCAGGAAGAAGTAAACATCTTGCTGGAAGCCATGACATCACTTTTGCAGCCAATCTTGATTCTGTTGCTGGGAGGGGCAGTAGGATTCATTGCTTTAGCGGTGCTTCTGCCTATGCTAAATATGAGTCAGATTCTGCAATGAAAATCAATAACAACTACTAAGCCCACGGGCTTAACTGTACGCCAGGTCACAGATGAAGTTCTTTACACCTGACTAATTCGAATGCAGGAGCGGGATGTTCCGGGATAAATCTCCTGGGGGCGAACTAAGCACCACCCCAATTTACTGGGGAATGATCTATTATTTCTTCAGAAATAGTTTCCCTAAATGAAACAATTTTGGTTCATAGGTGTTACCACCGGTCAGTCGATGATCATGCGTCTTTTTCCGAATTGGGCAGAATTGCTCGACATTCAAGGAACCCGGATGCATGGTGTGGATCTACCTCCTGGGGTCGAGGGACAAAAAATCCGGGAAACCGTCAATGAACTCCGAGCCAATCCTGATGTTCTTGGTGCACTGGTAACCACTCACAAATTGGCTGTGTGGGAAGAGGCCTCCGATCTGTTTGCAAAAGTCGATGAACACGCTACAAGACTTCAGGAAATCAGCTGCATTTCCAAAGACAAGAACGGCAAACTGATAGGACATGCAAAAGATCCGATTACTTCCGGCAAGGCAATAGAATCTATCCTGGGAAAGAATCATTGGCAGTCCCACCCAAAAGCTGAGGCAATGGTTTTGGGATGTGGCGGTGCAGGGACCGCCATCATCGAGCAACTCCTTTCCGGGGAAGAAGGTAATAACCCTCAAAAAATTACTGGATTAGAATTCAACAGAGGAAGGCTGGAGAAGGTTAGAAATAATTTTTCCAATACAAAAAAACTGATACTGGAAGAGTCAGAATCGTCAGGAGAGACCGCAGCGGGAATCATGACCCGGCTTCCTCCCAACAGTCTTATTGTCAACGCCACTGGGATGGGAAAAGACCTTCCGGGCTCTCCTGTTCCAAAATCAACTGATTTTCCTGAGCAGGTCATTGTTTGGGAACTAAATTACCGTGGCAGTCTTGAATTCTATTGGTACGCTAAGGAACAGGAAGCGAGTCGAAAACTGCGGGTCCATAATGGTTGGGATTATTTCCTGCTGGGATGGTCATACGTTATGAAAGAAGTCTTTCACTTTGAACTGACGGAACCATTGATGATTCAATTGAAAAAAACCGCCAATCCGTTGAGGCATTAATGAAATGGATAGGACCTGAGTCGAGGCCAGGTTAGGGAGTTTTTCTAAAAAAAATGATGGAGACTTGGAAGTAACGGAAATCAATGGAATAATAGAAATAAATTAGTCAAGAGAATTTTTCGTTGTATTAGAGGCGTATTTTGGTTTGGTCACGGGTTTGATTTATGGGGAGATCAAGATTTGGAGGTGATCCACCGTCGAACCCGTATGGTCCAGTTTTCTAAACGCTAATCAATTATGGCAACACCTGCAATTCTGGCACTAGAAGATGGTAGCCTCTTTTACGGACAGTCGATTGGTATTTCTGGTGAAACAACAGGTGAGGTGGTTTTCAATACCGCAATGACCGGTTACCAGGAGATCCTGACTGATCCATCCTACAAGTGTCAAATCGTTACCCTGACCTATCCCCATATCGGCAGTGTTGGAACCAATCAGGAGGATGAGGAGTCCCCTTCGGTGATGGCCGCAGGGCTTGTAATTCGTGATCGATCCCAGATCGAGAGTAACTGGCGTAGCGAAGAGACACTCACTGAATATCTGACCCGAAATGGTACCGTTGCGATAGCCGGAATCGATACCCGTCGCCTAACCCGCAATCTTCGCAAGAAAGGGGCCCAGGGTGGCTGCATTGTTGCTGGAGATAAGATTGATGAGGTTGCGGCCATTGAGGCTGCAAAATCCTTTCCCGGACTGCAGGGGATGGATCTGGTTAGAGTGGTGACCACTCAGGCGCCCTACAACTGGGAGCAGGGTAGTTGGGAGCTGGAAGAGGGGTTTCCTGATCCGGTTCTGAACCCCTACTCACTGCCCTTGCATGTGGTAGTCTATGACTATGGGGTGAAACGAAACATTCTACGAATGCTGGTGGATTGTGGATGTCGGCTGCAGGTTGTGCCAGCGGATACACCGGTTGAAGAGGTACTCTCTCTCAGCCCTGATGGGGTCTTTCTATCCAATGGCCCCGGTGATCCAGAGCCATGCGATTATGCACAGCGCAGTATTAAGCGGTTGCTGGAGGAGAATGTGCCACTGTTTGGTATCTGTCTTGGACATCAACTGCTCTCTCTGGCTAGTGGGGCACGTACTATGAAGATGAAGTTTGGACATCATGGAGCGAACCATCCAGTTCAGGATCTGGAGAGTGGCAAGGTGATGATTACCAGTCAGAACCACGGGTTTGCGGTGGATGATGAGACTCTGCCGGAAAACCTCAAGGTAACCCACCGTTCACTGTTTGATCATTCACTACAAGGTGTGGAGCGCACCGATTGTCCCGCATTCAGTTTCCAGGGACATCCTGAGGCAAGCCCTGGGCCACATGATGTGGCCCCACTATTTGACCACTTTATCGAATTGATTAAGCAGCAGCGGCGTGACGTTGAGGAGAGAGTGTAACCATGCCAAAGCGTACCGACATTCAATCCCTTCTGATCATTGGTGCGGGCCCGATTGTGATTGGCCAGGGGTGTGAGTTTGATTACTCTGGATCCCAGGCTTGCAAGGCCATCCGGGAGGAGGGGTACCGGGTCATTCTTGTTAATTCCAATCCGGCAACCATCATGACCGACCCTGAGATGGCTGACTCAATCTATATTGAGCCTGTTCATTGGGAGACGGTTGCTCGAATTATCGAGAAAGAGAGACCGGATGCACTGCTTCCCACCATGGGGGGGCAGACAGCACTCAACTGTGCTCTGGACCTCGAGCATGAGGGGGTGTTGGAGAAGCATGGTGTCGAGATTGTTGGCGCGACCCGTGATGCAATCGACAAGGCGGAGGATCGGGAGCGTTTTCGTGATGCGATGCACAAGATTGGGCTAAGTACCCCGAAATCGGCCATTGCACATAGTCTGGAAGAAGCACAGCAGGTGCAGGCCCCACTTTGTTTCCCAGTCATTATCCGCCCCTCTTTTACCATGGGTGGTAGTGGCGGTGGCATCGCCTACAACCGTGAGGAATTTGTGGAGATCTGCGAACGTGGTTTCGATCTCTCTCCCACCAATGAATTACTGATTGAGGAGTCGGTATTGGGATGGAAGGAGTATGAAATGGAGGTGGTACGGGACCGTAAGGATAACTGCATCATCATCTGCTCGATCGAGAACTTAGATCCAATGGGGATCCATACCGGAGACTCCATTACAGTTGCTCCGGCACAGACGTTGACCGACAAGGAGTACCAGATCATGCGCAATGCCTCGCTGGCAGTTCTGCGTGAGATCGGGGTGGATACCGGTGGATCAAATGTACAGTTTGCAATCAATCCGGAAAATGGACGGATGATGATCATCGAGATGAACCCTCGTGTCTCTCGCTCCTCGGCGCTGGCCTCCAAGGCGACCGGCTTCCCGATTGCCAAAGTCGCGGCCAAGTTGGCGGTTGGCTATACGCTGGATGAGCTGCATAACGAGATTACCGGTGGTTCGACGCCGGCATCTTTTGAACCTACCATAGACTATGTGGTGACCAAGATTCCACGCTTCAATTTCGAGAAGTTCCCACAGGCAGAGACCACGCTGACGACCCAGATGAAGTCGGTTGGAGAGGTGATGGGGATTGGACGCACCTTCCAGGAGTCGATGCAGAAGGCGCTGCGGAGTCTTGAAACCGGTGCTGATGGCCTTGATGAGAAGGTCGCAACCGATGCAGAAAATCTGAAAGAGGTGCTTCGTTATCAGCTGCAGGTGCCTGGACCAGAGCGGATCTGGTATGTGGCGGATGCCTTCCGTGCCGGTTGGACGATGGAAGAGATATTTGAGATGTGCTGGATTGATCGCTGGTTCCTGGTACAAATTGAAGATCTGGTTCGAGATGAGCTTGAGATTGCCGCAGATGGGCTGGAGGATATGAATGCACTGAAGCTCAAAATTCTCAAACAGAAGGGGTTCTCGGACCGCCGCCTGGCCAGACTGACTGGTACCAATGAGCATGTAGTGCGTGCTCATCGCCACAGCCTAGGGGTGCGTCCCGTCTTCAAGCGGGTTGATACCTGTGCTGCGGAGTTTCCAACCAATACCGCCTACATGTACTCCACATACGAGGAGGAATGTGAGTCCAACCCCTCGGGGAAGAAAAAGATCATGGTTCTGGGGGGTGGGCCCAACCGAATTGGTCAGGGGATCGAGTTTGACTACTGTTGTGTTCATGCCGCACTGGCGATGCGTGAGGATGGCTATGAGACTATTATGGTTAACTGCAATCCGGAGACTGTATCCACGGATTATGACACCTCTGATCGGCTCTACTTTGAGCCACTGACTCTTGAGGATGTGCTGGAGGTGATCGAGAATGAGAAGCCTATTGGCGTGATCGTTCAGTATGGTGGGCAGACTCCGCTGAAGCTGGCGCTCGATCTGGAGAAGGCGGGTGCCACGATTATTGGCACTACCCCGGATGCGATTGATCTGGCAGAGGATCGTGAGCGATTCCAGCAGGCACTCAACAAGATCGGTCTGCTGCAGCCACCCAACCGGACTGCCTGTGACGAGGTAGAAGCATTGACCCTAGCCGAGGAGATCGGCTATCCAATGGTGGTCCGTCCATCATATGTACTGGGTGGTCGTGCAATGGAGATTGTCCATGATGCAGAGGGGCTGCAGACCTACTTTGGTGAGGCGGTAAATGTCTCCAATGAGAGCCCTGTGCTGCTGGACCGTTTCCTCAATGATGCGGTTGAGGTCGATGTGGATGCAATCTGTGACGGCAAGGATGTCGTGATTGGTGGCATCATGCAACATATTGAGCAGGCGGGGGTCCATTCTGGTGATTCAGCCTGTTCTCTCCCGCCGTATAATCTCTCGGTTGAAGTGCAGAACAAGCTTCGTGAGCAGACTCGAGCCCTGGCGCTGGAGCTCAATGTGCTGGGGTTGATGAATATCCAGTTTGCGATCCAGAGCATCCCCGATGGTGAGAATATCTATGTACTGGAGGTCAATCCACGGGCTTCACGGACAGTACCTTTTGTCTCCAAGGCCATTGGTCGACCGCTGGCCAAAATTGCAGCCCGTTGTATGGTTGGGGAAAGTCTGATGGAGCAGGGTTTCACCGAAGAGGTGGTTCCGAACCACTACTCGGTCAAGGAGGCTGTCTTCCCATTTTTGAAGTTCCCAGGAGTGGATCCTTTACTGGGGCCGGAAATGAAGTCCACCGGAGAGGTGATGGGTGTGGGAGCCAGTTTTGGTGAGGCCTTTGCAAAGGCCCAGCTGGCTGCTGGCGGACCACTACCCCTCTCAGGTCGGGCCTTTATCAGTGTGCGGGATGGTGATAAGAAGGCGATTGTCCCGGTTGCCAGAAAGCTGGTGGATGCTGGCTTTGAACTGGTTGCCACGGGGGGGACGACCCAGACCATTCATGCGGCTTCGATTGCCTGTGAACGAATCAACAAGGTCACCGAGGGGCGTCCACACATCGTGGACCAGATCAAGAATGATGAGATTGATCTGATTATCAATACGACAGAGGGGAAGCAGTCAATTTCGGACTCTTTCTCGATTCGTCGTGAGGCCCTGAATCACAAGGTGACCTACTATACGACAGTGGCTGGTGCGCAAGCGGTTGCTTATGCCCTCTCCAAGCTAGAAGATCGTAATAATAGGAAAATCAAAATTAGTCGTTTGAATGGGACATCAGGGAGATAATTTGGTTTGGCTAGGTGTGATCTAACAGAGTAGTAGATTTGGTTCCCACCGCTTTGATTCCCAAGATTAGTAATTTTCTGAAATAATGTCAGTAATTACATCAAGCTTACTAAATCGTTCCAGGTTACAAAAATCATCAAGAAAATAAGCACAGAAAAACCAACCATCTGAGTGCGTTCCCGAATGGATGTACTCAGGGGCTTGCCGTTTATTTTTTCTACAAGCAGCATGAAGATGTGCCCTCCATCTAGTGCGGGAATAGGGAGCAGGTTAAAAATGCCTAGT
>CEPV01091811.1_pt1 | contig 10912 bp, 6 predicted proteins | sample 530451 | NCBI WGS metagenome assembly CEPV01 (sample SAMEA2620097, study PRJEB7988) | marine metagenome | isolation source: saline water (ENVO:00002010), including | reverse complement strand
GGAAACAGATCAAGAGTAAAAGAAAAACCTAAAATTAGGAATATCCCCATCCACCATGCGGGAAGAGCGTAGGAGAAGGCGAGCAACAAACAAGATACCCGATCCAACCTGCTACCCACCTTACTGGCCAACCTTGGTCCGATGAGCAGCCCCAGAATAGTCGTTATAACTGAGGCAGTGGTAACCAGCAGAATGGTATTTGATAACCGCTCAAGCACTATGTCGGCAACCCGGCTACTACCGTCAAAACTACGCACTGTCCGCGCTTCACCGAGGTCAAAGGTAACCACTCGCAATACCATATCGGGAAGCCTATAGTACCATGGCCTATCCAGCTGGTAATAACGGAAAAGTTCCTGCTGACGAAGAGTAAGGACTTGCTCGAGTTCAACTGGGTCACGGATAGTCTGGGCCAGCGATTGTCTCAGTCCGCGCAGCTCCTCACTAGCGGTAGCTCGGAGCATACGGTCGGAAAAACCAGTAGCTCCCAGTGTTACTACCACTAACACAAGGACAACAAAAAGAACACCGAGGAGTGTCAGTCCTCTCGCCGCCAATCTTGTGATAAGTGGCATTCGTTGTCTTCAGACCGACCCTTCTTAAACGTTCGAAATCAGGATACCTTATCTGCCTTAAGCTGCCGCATGACGAAAAAGGCTATAACCGCAGCTGTCACTATGAACGCCGGAATAACGATTAAGATTAAGGATATACCCTCCCCCTCCACGGGTTCTTCCGCCGCTCTATCCTCAGTTTGGGGCTCAGCCTGGACTTGTGAAAGCTGTTCCATACCGACGTTAAGATCTATCTTACGCTCAGTTGTTGATGACACCTCGTCGCTATGGGCCACCAGATACAAGTGATATATCCCCAGCGGCATAGCTAAAGTCTCTTCAGGGGAGAGACTAAACGAGTAACGGGTAGGAGAGATTGCCTCAGCCTCCCCCATTTTAAGCACCTTATTTTCGACCGGGTCAAAGAGCAGATAATTAGTCCCGAGGTTCCCCGGTCCCTCAACTTCTATTTCGATTACTGCTTCTTCGCCCGGGGATATCGGTTGAGTATCAACGCTCCCAATCTCCAGTCGAGGAGCCTCACCCAAGAACCAATCCCCCGGTCGTGATGGGTAAGTAGGGTCTCTAAAAGCCTCCAGCTCGGCGAACTGAGCCGCCGGGTCAAACTTTACCAGCTTAAAGGGGCCATTACCGATTACCATTAAGCCGTATTCGTCAAACCAAGAAACGGCCGCCTTATATCTAGCTTCTGCCTCCCCTTTGCTCACCAGCGACCGAGAGCCTATGGTAAAAGGTGCCTCAGGTAAGTAGCCTCGGTCAATAAATTCGGTCAGCGTCCTCCTTACTAACCTGGAATCTCGGTCCATAACCAAGCTAAGCCATGGTACCTGAAACCGTGACGCGGTAGTATCAGAAAAGGCTGCCTGCCGCTTAACGAAAACTAGCTCATTCATAGCCGCTAAAACCTCCCAGGGCATAGAGAGTGAGGCTGGGCTAGCATACGAGGCAATGTAATCAGGCACAAAATGCCAGAAGTCCAAATAGACCTCCAGCGTGTTATCGTCAATCAATCTAAATCCGCGGAATGTGTCCAAAAGCGGCTTACTAGTTGTACCTAAGGCGAACTCAATTTTAGTCTTATCCTCATTATAAGCGAGGTCAAAAGATTGATAGATTGAATAGATGACATCAGCCATAGTTATCGGCTGACCATTGTGCCAGTTGGATTGGAAATATTTGGAGTAGTCGAAGGTGACCTTACTGGTAGCTTTAATACCCGGCCCTACAGATAGAAACTCGCCAGCATCAGCTTTCCAGAGGAAGGCATCGCCGGGCACATCCAACTCACCGGCCGGACCAGCGCTCTCTACTTCGTAACTCGCTCGGAATGGCTCAGGAACCCCCGTAAAGGGATGTCTCCAAAGAGGAGGGTCGGCGATATTCTGCCATATATCATTACTATAAACATCGGTAAAACCGCCGACGGGATTCCAGGTACTCCTTGCTGTCCACACCCATAAATGGCCGACGGTAAGATCCTGTTCACCAGGAATATAGGCTTCCCGCAGGGTCACCAACCCTTTAGGTCCAGAGGTAATATCCTGAGTTACGCCGGTAAGGTCTGCTGTTGCCGGAAAATTATTTACTACTGTCGCCACCCACAGGCGCACCGCCTCCTCCATTCCCAGTCGCGTCATATCACGGTAGAGTTCATTCCTTTGCTCTACCGTACTGAAATCACCCATGAAGATACTTTGTCCCAGTGCGTCCAGTTCTGCGTTCTCATAACGCCAGTAGCCCGCCTCCTGCCAGCCAGGCATGTTACCCAGCCAAGGGGCGTACATCTGATTAATCGAGTTGAAATCGTATCGTTCCCCAGCACCTTTACCCCATCCCTCAGTATATAGATGCCACTCGAATAACTGAGGATCGTTGGCATACACCGTGTAAGTAGCCACAGCAAACTGGTTATAGACTGGGATAACACTGAATCCCAACGTGTCCAACTCAGACCTGATAAGATCACCAATATCCCTACGTTCATCCTCAGTCCGAATGATAAACTTAAGTTGAATCGGCGTGTCATTATAGTGCCAATAACCATCTTGAAGCTGTGCCCCAGCCTTAGTCATCGCTTCCTTTATTATTCTATCCGCCCTCTCAGGCTGGTAAGAGATATTATACTCCCGCACTAGTGGGTAAACACTCAGATAATCGTACTCATAAGGACCGACATGAGCCACCATAGGTTCAGCCATACCTTTGTAAAAATCCTGAGCGATGTGTTCTCGATTTATAATATAGTTAAGGGCAAACCTTACTTCCTTTATGGAAAAAGGATTTAACTGCCCCTCTGGGGCCGGCGCCGGGTTAAGAATTAAAGAGAGAGAGGTAGCCGGAGCCTTATACATATGAACTTCGTCATTATCTTCAAGCCCCTCGGCTATTAGCGTTTTTAGACTATAAATATAGAGGTCCATATCGCCCTTTTCAAGTGATTTCGGGGCGATATCCACGTGGAAGGCATTGAAAAAAACTCTGTCTACCGCTGGTCCAGTTTCTGTGTGAGGTGGTTCATAACCTAAGATTGGTTGGACCAGAACCAAGCTCAATAGAACAACAGTCAACCCTAGAGCCAGCAGCACTCTCATACAACGATAACCACGCCTCATAGCCATCTTTTCCTCCCCGGTTCTAGACCGTTTTACTGATTAATTTAGTAAAAGCATCAATTAGAGCTTCGGCTAACGGTGTGCAACCTCTACCCGCTCGACTATTTTCTGGGACGACTCAACAGTACCGCGCATGCCGCCAGAGCGACCACCAGTGCCCCAGCCAGAACCACTGTCAACCAAGGAAAGGGCTCGGGAGGCTCCTCCACCGTCAGAATATCAGCAACTTGTTTACTAAGGCCATCAAATTGTTCTTGAATATTACCAATACCTTGCTCAAAAGTATCGGCGGTTTGTTCACTAATCTCATTCAATCGTCGCTGAAAGGTGTCAAAGCCAAATTCGGTGAACAGGGAAGCTATGGCAACGTTACCTGAAATATCGCTGACAACTACATCTCTAGCCCCCTCACCGCTAATTGGAAGGAAGAAGGTCATGGCAAAGGTACCCTCCGCGGTAGTACGTCCCGCAGCGATTAACACCCCGCCTAATTGAATAAAAATTTCCGACTCCGGCTGGAAGTGACTCCCACGGATAGCTATATCACGACCGGCAGGACCGGAGGGGGGCGATAAAAAGATGGAAGGAACCGCGATTGGACGCTTTCTAGCAAAAGCGACTTTCTGATTCATTCCCGTTATTTCCCCAAGACGACCATCCGCCCAAACCATATATACGTCTTCGCTAGTCGACGTCATAGAAAAATAGTCCCCGATAAAAGCGCCGCGAGGGAAAGCACGGTTAGGGTTGGTAGGGTAGTCGCTGACACGACTATTAAATTCCCAAGTCTCCCCACGGTCTTGGGAGGAAGAATAGTAGATATGATAGGAAAGCTCAATAGGATCATCCCTAGTATCTGCCCACATCATGTGCAGGACGCCTTCCGGATCAGCGGTAATGGAAGTATAAAACTGTAAACGACCGGTTTCATCATCGTTTACCCTAACCGGATCTGACCAGTTCTCTCCCTTATCTAGGGACCTGACCATGTAGACATCGCCGCCATCCATAAGATCATCCTCTGAATAGGGGGCATAGGAAATATAGAGTTCCCCCTCAGGACCAACAGTCACCTGAGGAAAAGTACTGCCCCATATACGGAATGGAGCCGTACGCGGAAGGAAGTCTAACTCCAAAAAAGAAGCGGCGAGCACCCTCTTACGGAAACTTTCCCCCCGATCATTAGAGATAGCTACCCATATTTCCCCTTTTCCCTCTTGGAAACCATCGGCGGTGGAGTCAAAATAGGCCACATAGAGAGTACCGTCCGGGCCAGTTACCGGCTGAGAACCTTGGACCACCTGGGCAGTAACACTTAAGACGTTCGTTAACATACTCACTAATGATGGCTCACTCCACGACTGACCACCATCTTTGGAACGCACTACCTCAATACCGGATTGAGCCTCCGCAAGTAATAGTACCGGCACATCACCCTGCCAACCCAAACTATATTTGTCAATAAATAAGGTGTAGCTGAGATAAAGGACATCCTCGCTTGGATTATCCGGATCAGGACCCACCGCTAACCATGATTTATCAAGAGCATATACCCATAGCTCCCCTGCCGGCGGTTCATCAGCAGCAGTGGGAAAATCAAAGGTAAGGAGTTTACCTGGAGCAGCAACCACCGTCTCTTCCCATGTAAAGCCACCATCGGTCGATTTACTAACAACAATATTAAGAAAAACGGCCGAGCCCATCAAACCCGCTAGGTTGAAGTCATCTACCCTAACGGACAATTGGCTCATATAAATATTTCCTGCCCGGTCAAAAACAACAACCGGGTCCCCTGCCCCTGCGTACTCACCCCGGGGGAATTGTGGTTGATAAGGTCCCTGCCAAGTAGCGCCCCCATCGATGCTGACATAACTACCTACCCCTGGAAGGTTGTAATCTATAACTCCCATAACAAGATGGTTGGGGTCTCTAGGGTTAACAGCGATGTGAGGCTCGGTTTGATAGGGCAGAACTCCTACGTCTTGAGTGACCAAGATATTACGGCTGAAATTGACCGCCGGACTGCGATAGGGGATCAAAGCAGCAGCTGCTCCGCCAGCCGCCTGCAGACCGCCCTGAACTGGTGATTCTTTCTCATCTTTATTCTCGAAGAGACGCCCGGACGGATCCTGTCCAGTGAACATTAACCAAGGCTGTCCAGAAATATAGTCTGGATGAGGAAAAACTACGGGATCAGTGAACGTCTGTATCATCTTAGTCGAACCTACAATCGCTTCGCCCTCATTAGCGACAGTAACAGCTGATGACGGTATAAGACACAACACCAACGACATCGCCAATACAGAAAAAAACCATCTTCTCATTGCCGTGCAAAACCTCCTTTGGGTCTAACAATAATTCCCAACACAAACAAAGACACACCCATCAAAGTGAATCCCATTCCTTATTAATGGTAGTCGTTAGATGATATACCCAGTAAATCTAATTGTCAATATCACCTTACACCACAACGACAAATTTTTACCGCGTCTTATAACAAGCAGCAAGATGCCCTCCCCCTTTATCCTCTAAGCCAGGTGCTTTCTCTTTACATTCTGGTCCCGCCTTCTCACATCTAGGAGCAAAAGAGCAACCATCAGGCAATTCCCTTAAGGCAGGCGGTTCACCAGAAATATATTTTGGCTCTCTGGCCGAAGCAAAAGAATCGACGCAATCCAGTAGTTTTTGTGTATAGGGGTGCAGAGGTAATCGAAGCACATCTTCCCTCCTTCCCTTTTCCACTACCTGCCCGGCATAGAGAACGGCAAACCATTCGCAAATAGAGCCTGCCTGATTAATATCGTGAGTAATAAAGACATAGGATGAAGAATATTCCTTTTTTAAACCCCCTAGAAGAGAAATAATTTGACCCTTTAAACTAGGATCCAAAGCCGAAGTTGGCTCATCCAAGATAACTAAAGCCGGCTTTAAGGCTATGGCTAGGGCAATGCAGGCCCTCTGGATTTCCCCCCCGCTTAACCTATCAGGGATAGCTTTCCCCTTCTCCGGAGAAAGCCCAACAGTCCATAAGAGTCTTTGCATTTCTTCCTTAGTAAATTTAACACCGTGAGTCTTAAAGACTTCTCCAAATTGAGCCTCTATTTTGTACCTTGGGTCGAGGGCTCCCTTAGTGTTCTGTGGAACCCAAGCGATCTTCTTCCAACGAAACTGCTGGCGGAAAACAGAATTTTTTAAGGAAAACAGCTCTTGGCTATCCAGCCACATCTTCCCGGAAAAATCAGCTACGTTACTTGGCAATAACCGCAATAGAGCCAACCCTAAACTAGACTTACCGCAACCAGATTCACCTATCAAGGCTAGGGCCTGTCCGGCTTTCTCTATCTCCAGAGAAACTCTATTGACAGCTTTCACTATATTATTCCCTGTCCGGTAAAATAACCTTAAATCTTCTATTTTTAAAAATTCTTCCATTTCTACATCCCTTACCCCAGTACTACCACCAGTCGAATAAAGGCACAACTAAACTATCACTCCCCAGGATCTAACAAGTCGCGGAGAGCATCACCCACGAACACAAAGCTAAAGACAGTAATACTTAACACAATACCAGGGAAAACAGCCAGCCAGGGGGATACTTCCAAATAGACTCGTCCTTCTTGAAGTATACCTCCCCACGAGGGATGTGGTGGAGGTACCCCCAAACCAAGAAAATGAAGGGCGGATTCTGCTATCAAAGCGATGCCCACAAATCCTGTCGCATAAGCGATAATAGGGGAAACAGCATGTGGGAAAATATGCTTGAAGATGATACGTGGTGATGACATCCCCATAGCGCGGGCTGTCGTTACAAAGGTTTCCTCTTTCACTGACAGAAAACAGGACCTAGCCAACCTCACCATTTGAGGCATTACCCCTATGGTTATAGCCAACATCACCGTATTAGCGGATGGACCTAAAGCCACTACCACAATGACTGCTAATACAAGGATAGGGAAGCCCAGTAATATATCTGTCATTCTTTGCAATACCATATCAGTCCAGCCCCCTCGATAGGCCGAAACTACACCGATTAAAGTTCCCAGCAATGTACCCAGAGCCACAGAAGTAATCGCCATGTATAGTGATGACCTCGCTCCGTAAATAATGCGACTGAAAACATCCCGCCCGAAGTTATCGGTTCCCATTAGGTTCTCACCCCCCGGGGGCTGCAAGCGATTTAAGGCATCCTGCTTTAAGGGGTCATCAAGCGGCAGGAAATCGGCAAAGATGCCCAAAAAAATAACCGCAACCAGAATTATTCCAGCAACCAAGATTAACAGTTTTTTCGTTTCTCTACCTCATAAGATGTTGAGCGAATGAAATTCGCGGGTCCACGGCTCTGTATATTAAGTCGACAATAAGATTAATAGTAAGTACCGCAAATACAAGTACCGTCACATAGCTCTGCACCACCAGGAAATCCCGGGATAAAGCAGCCTCCACTAGTCCTCTGCCAAACCCAGGTAAACCAAAGACAGATTCTAGAATCAATACGCCGCCCAATAACGCACCGAACTGCACACCCATAACAGTGATAGTTGGTGCCGCGCCAGCGCGCAACGCGTGTCTAATTATGATTTGTCGTTCAGATAGACCTTTAGCGCGAGCTGCGGTGATGTAATCTTCCTGCATCGCCACCAGTATACTGGCACGCGTTACCCTCACAATATGGGAGCTGTAGCCCCAGACTAAAAGAAGAACAGGCAAGATAACCATCTGTGAGTGATTACCAAAATTTTCCCAGGGATGCGTATATACCAAGGGAGGAGACCACTGAAAGACAAGCAACAGACCAAGCAGCAACAAGAGAGCCAGCCAGAAGTCCGGCAAGGCTTGACCCGGCATGGTTAGTAATCTAACAAGGTAATCCTGCCAACGATTACGTTTTAGGGCTGCCAGGATCCCAAGAGGTATCGATACGATAGAAGACAGTATCACAGTGTAGAAGGTCAAGAGCAGCGTCACTGGAAGCTGACGGATAAGGAGAGCCCCAATCGACTGTCCGGACAATAAAGATCGTCCGCCAAAATCCCCCGTGCTCATACCCCATAACCATTTCCCATACTGGGAAATTATGGGAGCATTCAACCCTAACTCTTCCCTTAATGCTTCTTTTACCTCAGGGATGGTAGTTACATCTCCGGCAATCAAGTCGACGATGTCACCCGGCAATATTCGCATTGCGATAAAGATTACAATTGAGGCTAGAAGCAAGGTAAGAAAAAAAGGGCCACACGCCGAAACCAATAATTACCCAAAATTTTTTTTACCTTCATCACTCTTCTCCTTTGTCTAACCAGACAGTGGCGTAATCGGTAAAAGTATGCCCGTCTTCTGGTGGAATAACAAGACCCTTCACATAACTACGGAAAGCCTGAACATAGGTTATCTCGGCAACCGGGATAATATATGTCCGTTCTACAAAGAGGTACTTCTGTAGCCGGGACCATACGTCAATACGCCCGCGATATGTCGTCGCATCCTTCAAAATTGTGTAGTACCTGTCTACTTCTGTATCCTCATGCTTACTATAGGCATCAGGACTTTTACTGAAACGACCGTAGACGCCTTCCGTCCCCTCCGGAATAGGCAACACAGATAGACTACCTGATTGCGAATCGTAATCCAAACTGACTCGCCCTCGATTCCATTTCCCCTCGTCGGCCATCTGAAGTTGCAAATTTATACCAAGCCCAGCCAGTTGGTCTTTAAGAAACTGGCCACCCAATATTCCGTTTTTTGCTCGACAAAGATACCCCATAGAAAAGCCATTTGGATAGCCCGCCTCTCTTAAAAGTCTTTTAGCTTCTGCCCTTCTCTCTTCAAGAGGCTCAGTATCAAATCTTGGCCAAACCACAAAGTTCTTATCATTGAAGAGATTATTAGGACTAATGTCAGGAGATGTCCAACCAAAACCATCTAGCACAATGGGAATTGCCGCTTTCTTATCGATCCAGAGAGCTATTGCCCTTCTAACCATAGCATCCTGCCAAGGACCAGGTCTTAGAACATTGAAAGCAAGCCGAAAAGTGCCTCCTTCCATTTGTGTAAAGAAAACATTGTCTCTTAAGTCCTCAATATGATTACGCTGGCGTTCCTCTGTCAGATAATGCCCGAAACCGCGAGCGGTACCATCCAACCGACCGGCTCGAAAAGCTATATCCATTGACAAGGGATCAGGTGTAACTATGTAATCTATGCCGTCCAGGTAAGGAAGCTTCCTAGCTTGAAGATCTGTCTCAAAGAACTTATCGAAACGGCGCAGCCGGATTATGCTACCCGGTTCGTAACTATCAAACCTAAAGGGCCCAATTCCAACTAGCCCGACATCCAAGGGGGAGACGCTAACCTCTCCTCGTTTAATGCGCGGTTCCATCAAATGTCTTGGATGGGCAATCTTAATTCTCGGGTCGGCAAGAACATCAGGGAAAAAGCGATTGGGGGCCTCAAGCGTTATCTTTACCTGACCCGGTGGAATAACCTCCACCCGTTCAATTCCCAAGGCACCCTTAAAGTAAGCTGGTGCTCGTACTTTATCTCCGACTTTTACCCCGAAAACAGCCAGTTCCAGCCAGAAGCTCACATCTTCGGCGGTAAAAGGGGTGCCATCATGCCAGAGAACATCCTGACGGAGAATAAAAGTCCACTCGGTAAAATCAGGGCTAGAATACCAGCGTTTAGCTAGATAGGGATCAACCAAATACATGTTCCCCGGCGAGCGCGTCACTAAATTACCGGCCCCGAACAACGCTCCGGCGACATGATGAAGGGCAATACTACTCGTACGCAAGGTATCGAAATTTGACGGAGGATCACCGCGATTCGCCAGGATAAGTATGTTGTCCTTTATTTTGGAATCTGCCTTGTTCTCTATTTCAGAACCTATATTACTCCTTATTTCAGAGTCTTCTTGGAGAATATTTTTACTACAGCCCCACCCGAAAGTAATGACAATCGCTGTCCCCATTAAAGCCTTGATAAAGCGCCTCCGGGTCAGCTTTGCCCTCTTCAAATCCGATCCCTCCTATTCTTGACAAGCCAGAAATTAGCTTAGTAAATACGGCTATCTCAACCTTACCAGTATTATAGTATCACTATAATCCAGTTTTCAATTTTTTACAGCGTCTCGTTGACAGCCAGCGTGACTTACACTAAAATCGTAGCTGATAACAGGATATCATTACAAGGACATACAGACGTGGTAATATCGGGAAAGCAGGTAAAATCCCAGTGACAAGCGACGAAATACGAGCCTCCTATTTAAGCTTCTTTGAAAGTAAGGGACATAAGATTATTCCTAGCTCTTCTTTAATACCTCAGGACGACCCCACCTTATTATTGACGACCGCCGGCATGGTGCCATTCAAGCCCTATTTCCTGGGCCGGGCAATACCGCCTAGTCCCCGTCTGGCTTCATGCCAAAAGTGTTTCCGCACTACCGATATCGAAAGTGTTGGCGATCCAACCCATCTCACTTTCTTCGAGATGTTAGGCAACTTCAGCATCGGCGATTACTTCAAGCAAGAAAGTATCAACTGGGCATGGGAATTCGTTACCGAGCATCTAAAGATACCAAAGGAATGTCTCTGGATTACTATTCTTCTGGATGACAATGAGGCACTCCGTTACTGGAGAGAGCTTGGCATCCCCGAAAAAAGAATCTTAAGGTTGGGTGAAGAGACCAACTTCTGGGGACCAGCGGGCGATTCTGGACCATGCGGCCCA
>CEPV01088881.1_pt1 | contig 10913 bp, 12 predicted proteins | sample 530451 | NCBI WGS metagenome assembly CEPV01 (sample SAMEA2620097, study PRJEB7988) | marine metagenome | isolation source: saline water (ENVO:00002010), including | reverse complement strand
CGAGACCGTGGCTAACGTCGAGCAGGAAGCGATCGAGGAGCGGTACTACTCACACACGCAGAACACGCCAGATCCAATTTCGACCCGCAATAAAGGCGACTGGAAGTCGATGGGGACTTGGGAGAGTGATGCCTCCCTGTACGATGTGACAATCAGCGATGTGGTATTCAACCTCTGGTGGGTCGAGGATCCGAATGACGAGAACTACGAAGCCAACCTTGAGCTCAGATGGACCATCTTCCTAGATGGACAGCAAATATTCCAGTACGAGGACAACGAAGATGACAACAATGGTGACGATTACGAAGACGGGACAGGACCCTGCCCGCAGACACGCGACGATCCTTGTGAATACGCGGAACCACCGACAGGAACATTTCCCAACACACTTGTTGAGAGAGGTCTAACAATCTCTCTCGAGGTGGAAATGAAATCATTCAGAGCTATCTACATCTACTACGATAACGCCAGCCGTGACTCAGGAATGAAGGTCGCGGCCGATGCGGTCTTTTTCGGCCGTGGCACGCAGAATAGCGGTGAAGTCGGCTTCGAATACATCGAGGCATGGAAAACTGATGTCAACGAAATCCTAGAGGGCAATTTCCTAACGCTAACCGTCGATGGGGCAACGCTGGACAACAACGCGCAACCATCGGGCTATCCCCGAGTTGTGGATGGTGCGGAATACCAACTGAACAACGCTACTGTCAAGGCTGTGATGGTGTTCTGGAAGCTAGAGCAGTACGCCCGTGGCGATGACCCCACGGTCGGTTTCGCCTACACATCCCGCGCAGACTACGCCCCTGCAATTATGGTAGAGGTCGGAAGCCTCGACCCGATTTCCACAGATGAGGAGTCGAATGAGGGATTTTTAGGGATACCAGGCTTTGAACTGGTAGTGGCGACACTGGCAATCGCATTGGTGGCACGGCGCAAGCGTTGAAGCAACCTTAATAACGCGAACCGACTGGAGCCGCTCCTTGCGCTATTTCGTTGTTCCAGTCATGATGTTCGTTGCTGCCCTCCTGCTGGCGCTCCCTGCGAGCGCGGCGGAAATGGAACCCTTCGAGCCTGAAATAGCACTCACGTTTAACTTGAAGGAAGACGGTGCTACCCTCTCACCCCAGAACAAGCTGCCCGATGAAATGGAGGCCCATTCTACTGGACGAGCTGAATACAGTCAGCTCCCTGGTTTCCGATACGATCGTGAAGCGACCCAGGTCGGCGAATGGGCAACTGAGGGGGTAGTTTACGATCAATCAATTTCTATAGACCAAGCAAATATATGGTGGGAAGGGAAAGACCCGGATTACGAAGCTGATTGTGAATGGACTTTCTACTTCAAGGTGAATGACCAGTCAGTCGAGGATACCGTCGTTGGGTGTCAGAGCAATGGCGATGAACTGGTTGAGGAAACCTATGGGCTTGGCTTTGTCTATGACCTCGTGGCAGGCGACGTTTTCAGTTTCGAAATATGGTACGAAGGGTGGGAAGATGTCGACATCTACCACGACAATATTACCTATGACACGGGGTTCTTCGTAACCTCATCTCCTCTCGCTTTTTACGATGCTAGAGCTAGCGGGAGTGTTGTCGCTATAGAGTTCACCGAGGCGTGGCCGGTTGACTGGAAAGACAATCTGAGGGGCGGCTATGTGATGCTAATGGGTGCCGACATGTGGATGGCGAATAACGACTATGCCTCAGTCTCGGAAGGCTCCGAGCACGAGACGGCAAATGGCACCATCGTCACCGGCACAGTCATCACATGGGAGCAGGTTACCGGAAAAGAGCTGAACGTAATGCTACACTACACCCAATTTGACCATACGGGAATGGGAGGTGGAGGCAACGGTACCAACGGCTCCGCAAATGATCCGCTAATAACGCTCACAATTGTCTCAGCATCTATTCTTGGCGGCGACGACGACGGTTTACTTGGTCTTCCTGGCTTCCCACTATTTCTGGCTGTTCCGGCGCTTGCCTGGGCGGCGCGACGCCGCTAATCTCTTTCAGGAAGCCGCACTCAGTTCCATCATGCGCTGAATTGGTGCTGCAGCAGCCTCGATTACCTTGGGCGGCAAATCGACCTCCCACTGCTGCAAATCGTCGCCGGCATCGATGGCTTCCAGTATAGGCAGGATTTTCTCGAGCGTGATGCGCGCCATGTGACTACAACGCACCGAACAAGCGGTCCAGAACTGTACTGTCGGGAATTCTTCCATCAGGTTCGAGGTCAACTCGCACTCGGAGGCGATGAATGCCCGCTCTAGACTGCCGGCAGCGACGTGCTGCGCGATGTCGTTGCTTATCTGGGTCGTGCTGCCGTAGAAGTCCGCCTCGCGTAATACCTCTGGCCGGCATTCCCAGTGGACGTATAGACGCCGAGTCGGATGACCCGGCGGGATATCAAAGCCATTGCGAACTGCCCGGATGTCATCGAGCGTAAACTGCTCGTGCACCTCGCAGACAGCGCCGTGTCCACCGTTGCCCTGTCCTGGGTAGATAACGCGCTTGTGCCCCTGTAACTCCTCTTCAAGATTCTGCGCAAAAAACAGGTCAGGGACAAAAATCAGCTCGTCGCCCGGCAGTGCCATAGCAATGTGTGCAGCGTTGGCCGATGTGCAGCAAACATCGCACTCCGCCTTCGCCTCAGCGTAGGAATTGACGTATATCATAACAGGAACGCCAGGGTGGGCGGCGCGTATTTGCCGCACCTCAGTGGCGCCGAAATTATCAGCAAGCGAGCAGCCCGCCTCCCGGTCGGCAATTAGAACCCGCTTTTCAGGGCTGAGAATCTTGGCGGTTTCGGCCATGAAGCGGACTCCGTTGAAGATAATGAACTCCGCTTCGGTTTCTGCGGCGGAGCGGCTCAGGCCAAGCGAGTCACCCTGCTCAATTTTTTCCGAAAGGCCGTAAACCAGCGGTTCCATGTAGTTATGACCCAGGATAACAACCCCGTGCTGCTGTTTCAGCTCTAGGATGCGATGCACCGTCGTCGCGTGCAGCTCTACCTCCGCCATAGTAAGCGTGGGATTCTCGCGCGCCACGATAGCGTCCCGGACTTCATCGAGCGTCAGTGTCATGGATTCAAATAGCGAACGAGTCACCGCAGCCGCAAGTTGCTTCCGCCTTGGGGTTATGCAGCATCAGACCTGAGCGGGTCAATCCGCCTGTAAGTGGGTCGATATAGTCGAGCGTCGCCTCTGCCAGCAACGGCTCCGAGCGGGGATCAACGCTTACTGTCACGCCGTGCACTTGGACTTCGGCATCACCCTCAACTGGCTCTGCAGCCAGCTGCAAGTCGTACTGCATACCAGAGCAACCACCGCCGATAACGCGAACACGCAGCCGTGGTGCAGCACCATCGGCCAGCCGCTGGATATGAGCTGCAGCCTGCTCGGTGACTGTAAGCATCTAGGCCTCTGTATTCAGGTGTAATATAAGCGTGCCGTCACGACCATTAATAACAGAAATTTTATATAGGACTGATTTAGTGCAAATTAACTTCTGTAGGGAGTGCCGTGTGATACGAATCAACAAATTGACAGACTACGGTATCGTTATCGCTGCACGCATCGCCAAAGACGAGCCGGAGCGGCTCCACACTGCGCGCGAAATTGCTGAAGATACACATGTCCCGCAACCGACAGTGACGCGACTGCTGAAGCAGCTGGCGCGCAGTGGCATCCTTACTTCAACGCGAGGTGCCGCTGGCGGCTACTGCTTGACACAGCCTGCCGAGACCATCTCAGTGGCGCGACTGGTCGAGGCGCTGGAGGGACCGATTGCGCTGACAGAGTGCTCCAATACTGTCTGCAGCTGCGCCCTAGAAGATGACTGCGCCGTCGAGGCGCCGTGGCAGACCATCTCACTCGCCGTGCGGAACGCACTCGAAACGGCAACGCTGGCCGACATGGCGCAGCCGTCGCTCGCGCCGCCACTAGTTCCACTGAAAGGTGTCCAGGCGTGAATTCCGAGACCGAGATGCTGCGTGAATACGCTGAACGTGACTACCAATTTGGATTCGTCACCGACGTTGAAACTGACACGGTCCCGGCCGGCCTGAGCGAGGATGTTATTCGCTTCATTTCCAAGCGCAAGCACGAGCCGAAGTGGCTAACTACATGGCGGCTGGAGGCTTACCGCCACTGGCTCACGATGGAGGAGCCACACTGGGCCAATATCGAATACGACCCTATCAACTACCAAGACATCGTCTATTACTCTGCCCCAAAATCGAGTGCCGATGGTCCGAAGTCACTGGACGATGTGGATCCTGAGCTGATTGCGACCTACGAGAAGCTGGGCATCCCACTCCACGAGCGCGAAAAACTGGCTGGGGTCGCGGTGGACGCGGTATTCGATTCCGTGAGCGTCGCGACTACCTTCAAGGACCAGCTCGCAGCGCAGGGTATCATCTTCTGCTCATTCAGCGAGGCGGTGCAGGAGCATCCCGAGCTAGTGCGCAAGTATCTCGGCTCGGTTGTACCGCGCTCTGACAACTTCTTTGCAGCCCTCAACAGCGCAGTCTTCACCGATGGTTCGTTTGCCTATATTCCGAAAGGCGTTCAGTGCCCGCTCGAGCTTTCGACTTACTTCCGTATCAACGCTGCAAAGACTGGGCAGTTTGAGCGTACGCTCATCATTGCGGATGAGGGCAGCTGTGTCAGCTATCTGGAAGGGTGCACCGCGCCAATGCGCGATGAGAACCAGCTGCACGCTGCAGTCGTGGAGCTAGTCGCTCTCAACGACGCAAATATAAAGTATTCAACAGTTCAGAACTGGTATCCCGGCAACGAAGATGGCGTCGGAGGTATCTTCAATTTCGTTACCAAGCGTGGCGCTTGTCGCGGTAGTAACTCTAGGATTTCATGGACACAAGTCGAAACTGGCTCGGCAATTACCTGGAAGTATCCATCGTGTATTCTGCAAGGCGATAACTCTGTCGGCGAATTCTATTCGATTGCGCTCTCCGCCAAGCGACAACAGGCGGACACAGGGACCAAGATGGTCCACATTGGCCGCAACACCCGCTCGACCATAATCAGCAAAGGCATCTCGGCGCAGTGGGGGCAGAACTCCTACCGCGGGCAGGTAAAGATTCTCAAGAAAGCTGAGGGCGCGCGCAATTACTCGCAATGCGACTCACTGCTCATCGGCGAGCAGTGCGGTGCGCACACCTTTCCGTGCTTGGACGTGCAGAACAGTTCAGCTCACGTTGAGCACGAGGCATCCACATCCAAGATTGGCGAGGACCAGCTCTTCTACTGTCAGCAACGCGGAAACTCGCTGGAAGACAGTATCAACCTGATTGTCAACGGCTTCTGCAAGGAGGTCTTCCGCGAGCTGCCCATGGAGTTCGCCGTCGAGGCGCAGAAGCTGCTCGAAGTCTCACTTGAGGGGAGTGTTGGCTGATGCTCGAAATCCGCAACCTGAAAGCTGGCATCGATGGTAAAACTATCCTGAAAGGGATTGACCTGACCGTCAACGCGGGCGAGGTGCACGCCATTATGGGGCCTAACGGTAGTGGTAAGAGCACGCTGGCACAGATTATTGCGGGACGCGAGCAATTCGAAGTCAGCAGTGGGTCAGTCAAGTATGACGAGAAAGACCTGCTCGAACTCGCCCCGGAGGAACGCGCCTGCGCCGGCATCTTCATGGCTTTCCAGTATCCAGTCGAAATTCCTGGCGTTAGCAATAGCTACTTCCTGCGCTCTGCCCTTAATTCGCAACGCCGTGCACGTGGTGAACAGGAGCTAGACGCCTTCGAATTCCTGACCTTCATCCAAGAACGGATGGCACTGCTCAACCTGCATGAGGAGCTATTGAACCGACCGGTCAATGAGGGCTTCTCGGGCGGTGAGAAAAAGCGTAATGAAATCTTCCAGATGGCTGTGCTGGAGCCACAACTTGCCGTGCTGGACGAGACCGATTCTGGTCTGGATATCGACGCGCTGCGCGTTGTTGCCAGCGGCATAAATTCACTACGGAGAGAAGACAATGCCACAATTGTGGTAACGCATTACCAGCGACTGCTCAACTACGTCGTACCCGACTTCGTGCATGTGCTCGTGGATGGGCGCATCGTGCGCTCAGGCGACCAGCAGCTGGCGCTAGACCTTGAAGAGCATGGCTACGACCATATTATTGCACAGGCGGCATAGATGGACTGGAAAGCACTGCTCGCATCTGCCGATGGTCCACCAGAGCTAGCGGCACTGCGCACTGCCGCCAGCGCACATTTCCTGGATCGAGGGTTGCCGTCAACGCGCGACGAGCGCTGGCGATACACCGACACCAATTTCCTGACGCAGCAGGAACTGGAACTGCTGCGACCAGTAATCAAAGCCGATGCACCGGCTGGTGTGCGCGTACGGCCGCTGGAAGAAGCGGCCGACGCAGCAGTACCATTACTCGCTGCCGAGGCGGATATGACACATCCATTTCGGTTGCTCAATACGGCACTGCTACGCGACGGGCTGCTGGTCGAAGTCGAGGACAACGCAAAGCCTGAGAGGGAATTGCTGCTGACAATTACAACAACCTCTGGTCTAGCGGTGCCACGACTGCTAGTTGTTGTTGGCGAAAACACGCAGCTGACGCTGGTCGAGCGCTACCGCACCGATGGCGGGACCTGCCTACCAGTAACGCAGTTTTCGGTCGGAAGCGGCAGTCGCGTAGAGCACCTGCGCATCCACCATGGTTCCAACGATGTCCACATCGGCTGCGTTGAGGTACGGCAGCAGCGCGACTCGCTCGTCACAAATCACCTGCTTACCTTTGGTGGGCGACTGGTGCGCAACGATCTCCAGTTTCACTTGCTTGGTAGCGGCGCCGAGGCGCGACTAAACGGACTCTACCTGGCCGACGGTGAGCAGCACGTCGATAACCACACTACCATCGAGCATGCAGTGCCACACTGCGATAGCCGCGAAACCTACCGTGGTATCCTCGGCGGCAAGGCGAGTGCGGTGTTCAACGGTCGCGTGCATGTGCATCCTGACGCGCAGCGCACCGACGCACAGCAATCAAACCAGAACCTGTTACTGACCGATGACGCGATTATCCATACCAAACCTGAGTTGGAAATCTATGCCGACGACGTCAAGTGCACTCACGGCGCGACCGTTGGCCAGCTTGACCGTGAAGCGCTATTCTACCTGCGGTCACGCGGCCTCGCTTATGATGAGGCACGACGGATGCTAGTTGACTCGTTTGCCGCCGAAATCGTACGGCGTATCACCGATGAATCTCTGCGCGACGAACTGGCGGAAACGGTCATTGCGCGACTACCAGGGATGTTGGCGGAGGCTGCGTGAACGTTGCGGAACTGCGTGCCGACTTCCCGGCGCTGCAGCAGAAAGTACACGGTCGGCCGCTCGTCTATCTTGACAACGCCGCGACGACGCACAAGCCCAAGGTTGTACTTGATGCGCTCGACAAGTTCTACCGCGAGGATAATTCCAATGTCCACCGTGGTGTCCACACTCTGAGCCAGCGCGCGACCGAGTCCTATGAAGGAGCGCGCGCGAAGATTGCACAATTCCTGGGCGCTGAGGCAAACGAAATAGTCTTCGTGCGTGGCGCGACCGAGGGCATCAATCTCGTTGCGAACGCATTCTTGCGGCCACAGCTGCACAAGGGCGATGAAGTACTAATTACGGCGATGGAACACCACGCCAACATCGTCCCGTGGCAACTTGCATGTGAAGCCACTGGTGCAAAATTGCGCGTCGCACCAATGTCACAGACGGGTGAACTACTGCTCGATGAGCTAGAGACGCTGCTAACGCCGCGGACAAAACTACTAGCGCTGACACACGTCTCAAATGCCTTGGGCACCGTCAATCCAATCGCGCAAATCACAGAGATGGCGCACGCGCGCGGAATCCCGGTGCTGGTCGATGGTGCGCAGGCGGTCCAGCACCTGTCAGTCAACGTGTGTGAACTGGGGGTTGATTTCTACGCGCTCTCGGGTCACAAACTCTACGGACCCACAGGAATCGGTGTGCTCTGGGGTCGTTCAGCCCATCTAGAGGGAATGGCCCCCTGGCAAGGAGGTGGTGACATGATTCGATCCGTCACTTTTGAGAAGACCGAGTTCGCGCCGCCACCACTACGGTTCGAGGCGGGGACGCCGAACATCGCCGGCGCAATTGGGCTCGGAGCAGCGGTTGAATACCTAGCGGGAATCGGGCTCGATGCAATCGTCGCGCACGAGCGAGAGCTGCTGACAGCCGCAACTGACGCGGTAGCGGCAATCGAGGGCGTGCGACTCATCGGTACCGCGGACGCCAAGGCAAGCGTGCTCTCGTTCGTAGTCGAAGGAGTCCACCCGCACGACATCGGTACGGTACTGGACCGGTACGGTGTCGCGGTTCGCACCGGTCACCACTGCGCGCAGCCGGTAATGGCGTTCTATGGCGTGCCAGCGACTGTACGCGCTTCTTTTGGTTTATATAATTATCATGCAGAAATTGTTCCGCTCTGCAAAGCACTACGCGAGGCTCAGGAGCTCTTTGCATGAGCCTGTCAGAGCTCTACCAGCAGCTCATCTTGGACCATAATCGCAGCCCGCGCAACCGTGGTGCGCTGGAAGCGCCGACGCACTCTGCGGTAGGACACAATCCACTCTGCGGCGACCAACTACAGCTGCAGTTGCAGCTCATGGATGGCAGGGTGGCAGAGGTCGCCTTCGAAGGCAGCGGCTGCGCTATCTCAACTGCGTCAGCAAGCCTGATGACTGACGCCGTGAAAGGTCTTGATAAAGATGAGTTGGATGAGTTATTCGCAAAGTTTCACGCGCTCGCAACCGGAGATGAATCATCGGACAAGCTCGGCAAGCTCGGAGCCTTTGGTGGAATCCGTGACTACCCAACGCGAGTGAAGTGTGCCACACTGGCGTGGCACACCTTGCGAGCAGCGCTTCACGGTGAGCTGGGGGCAACGACCGAATGAATGGCGCAAGCTCTAATACTGCCATGACAGGTCAGGCACCCAACATGGCCACCAGCTCTGAGACCGCACTCGAATCTGACAAAGTACTAGTTACGGTGACCGAAGCGGCTGCCACCGAACTGCAGCGCGCAATGGAAGCTCAAGACAAACAGGATATGGCACTACGTATCGCGGTCTTCCCAGGTGGTTGCGCCGGCATGCAATATGGCTTAAGCCTTGATTCTGAGGGGCAGCCTGGTGATGAGGAATTCGTGTCGAGTGGCATTCGGCTGGTCGTCGGGCGGCAGGATTTGCCAATGGTGGCAGGGATGCAGGTTGACTACGTCCAGTCAGTGAGTGGATCTGGCTTCAAGGTCGAGAACCCGAACGCTAACGAAAGTTGTGGCTGTGGTTCGAGCTTCTCCTGCTAATGACTTGGTGGAGGCGGTAACCTGAAGGAGGTGGACGTGAGGGGATTGCAATGCACGCAAGCCGTGATGGCGATGTTGCGTGCGCTGATGCCACTACCAGCCGGTGAGGAACTCCAGGTGTGCTGGGAGGCAGAAGACTCGAAACGAGACATCCTGACTGTCATAAGGCGACGTAACTACACACTGATTTCCGACTCGGAAGAGGACGGGCGTAAACTGCTCGTCGTGAGCAAATAATAAAACTGACCGCTGGGTGACGCGCCAATGGCGGAACCGTGCGAGGACGATGCACTGGCGGCGGCGCGACTTCCGACCCGCTTCGGAGAGTTTCGCATCATTGCCTTCCCTGGTGAGACTGCGAACCGCGAGCATATTGCGCTGGTGCTGGGCGACATGGAGGGCGAAGTCCTAGTGCGCATTCACTCGGAATGTCTTACGGGCGACGTATTCCATTCCGACCGCTGTGACTGCGGTGAACAGCTCGACCTGGCGATGGAGCGAATCGCCGAGATGGGGCATGGTGTCATCATATACCTAAGGCAGGAAGGACGTGGTATTGGACTAGTGAACAAGCTTCACGCCTACAACCTGCAGGACGATGGCCTCGACACAGTCGAGGCCAATGAAAAGCTGGGCTTCAGCGGTGAAATGCGGCAGTATGGAGACGCGGTCACCATCCTAAGGTCCCTCGGTGTGGGCAAGGCGGCGCTGCTGACCAATAATCCTGCCAAGATTGAAGCGCTGCGCGAGGCGGGCCTCACGGTACGGCGGGAGCCGCATATCATAACACCGAAAGCAGAGAACCGCGACTACCTAAGCACAAAGTCGAACAAAATGGGGCATCTCATCCCACCTGGCTAGACGGAATTGGCACGGCTGCGGTTCTCAGAGCGACCGCCGATAGTGAGCACCCACAGCACGAAGAGCGCCATAATGAGCGCGTACTGACCAGTCTGCCACCAGAAATAGTGAACCTTGTCCCAAGTTGCGAAACCGTACTTCATGATGAGAGGGTAGGCGGTGATGATACGCAGGGCGTTCTCAAAGAAGATAAATACGGCTGCATACGCGGCCCAGCGTACGCGCACCAGCGGCTTCACACCGCGAAAGCAAAGGATTAGCAGCCCCAGGAACAAGGTTTCGTGTAGACCGGTACAAGTACTGACAATTTCTAGGTCAATTATCTCCTCGTACCGCAGTAGAGTCCCGTTACTACCACCGATGCTAACCTCGATACCGAATGCGCTCTCGATTACCCAAACGAACCAAGTCAGGAACTTCTGGTAAAGCAGCAGTGAGTTCTCGCCGCGCGTTATGTGCTGGAACAACAGATCTGCCGGTAGCACCACCGCCATCACCAGCATGAAATTGAACGCAACGCCAACAATGGTGCGATCGCCTTTCTTCTCGGCACCTACCTGTGCGCATAGCCAGCTCTCAGCGCGATCCAGCTTGTGGGCCACTACGTTACTTACACGCTCGAGCAGTGCCTGCGGGGTGGTCGCCGTACTGGGGTTGCCGAACGCCAGCCAGAAGGAACCT
>CEPV01058628.1_pt1 | contig 10914 bp, 10 predicted proteins | sample 530451 | NCBI WGS metagenome assembly CEPV01 (sample SAMEA2620097, study PRJEB7988) | marine metagenome | isolation source: saline water (ENVO:00002010), including | reverse complement strand
ACACTTTTATTTGAAATTTAGTTCCTTTTAGAATCATTAGAAGGTTTTTTTGAGTATTTGGAGTGTAATTTTGTCTCTCTTTTAGAACCTACAAACAATAAGGCCCAAGCGCACTTACCATCAGGCATCTTGATACTATGTTTACAGTTGTATCTTCTAAAGCCGACATATGCCGGTTTTCTCCAAAAAGTACCATTTTCTGTTCTTTTCCAATAGCCTTCTTTAAGGATTGTGGTAATATATGTCCAATAGTGGTCGTGCAAGTCTCCTAAATCACTCTTTAGAAGCTTATGTATGAAAACATTGAATGGAAACCACTTAGGTTTACGTCTGATAAGAGGGTAATATCCTATTACAAATGGTTTTGCAGTTTGATAATTTGGCCAGCTTGGACCTCTGTCTAATATAACTCGTTTTCTATTAGCAAACATATTTAAGGTTACTATAATTCATTTCTTGACATCATAAAATTTCTGAATTATATAGTTCCGATAATTAATGGTTATCGGAAAAATATGAGTAATTTAGTTACAGATGTAAAAAGTTTGGAATTGGAAACTTTGAATAATCTTAAGAACTCTAAGGCTTTAAATACACTTAGGGCTTACAAGGCTGATTATAAAGATTTCGCTAGTTTTTGTATTAAGAATGGTTTTAAGCCTATGCCATCTGAGCCAAAAATCATAACGCTATACCTAACACATTTATCTAAATCATCAAAATTCAGCACGTTAAAACGAAGACTAGCATCTATAAGTGTCATTCATAAACTTTCTGGTCACTACATTGATGTAAAACATCCAATGATTACCGAAAATTTGATGGGCATAAAGCGAATATTGGGTAGTCATCAAAAAGCAAAAAAACCAATATTAATCGATGACTTAAAGCTAATTATTAATTTAGTTGATAAAGAAAAAAATGAAACAAAAAGATTCAAAAACAGAGCATTAATACTTGTAGGTTTTGCCGGCGGATTTAGAAGATCAGAGCTTGTAGCAATACTTTATGAGGATCTGGATTTCGTTCCAGAAGGGGTAAAAATATTTGTAAAAAGATCAAAAACTGATCAATCAGGTGAAGGAATGACTAAAGGCATCCCCTACTTTACCAATCCTGAATACTGTCCTGTGGTTTCTTTAAAGAAATGGATTGAAAAATCAGAAATTAAATCTGGAAAAATTTTTGATATTTCAGATAAAAGTGTAGCTTTAACAATAAAAAAATATGCAGCTCTTGCTGGGTTAGATTCAAATAAATATTCAGGACACAGTTTGAGATCTGGATTTGCTACTTCGACTGCTGAATTAGGAGCCGAAGAAAGAAGCATAATGGCTATGACTGGTCACAAAACAACTCAAATGGTAAGACGTTACATTCAAGAAGCAAATTTATTTAAAAATAACGCATTAAACAAAATTAAAATATAACTAGAAATATTTATTGTAAATATAATTTATTTTACAAAAGAACAATTCTGCCAAGTAAAAAAAAGATATTTTAGGATTCTTTAGTGGACCATTATACTTTTTGGTAATTATACATTCGTTAAACTCATATTTGCTTCCGTTTAAATAATATTTTAAAAAAAAACTAACACTTATACCCCACTTTTTTAAAAAGATTTTAGACCCCTTGTTTCTTTTTAAAGATTTCTTTTTTCTTAAGGATATTGAAGCAAAATGGTAAACTCTACAATTGGATAAGCCTTTAAAAATTCTAATATTTTTTTTCCATAATTTCATATTAAGATCGGGATCAGATCCAATACCAGGGTTAAACTCTTCGCTTAACCCTCCCACACTGTTCCAGACATCTTTATGAATAAGATGTGGCGACCAGTGTGTGCCTTGAAAGTCATGGTGATCAATCAAATTAAATTCAGATAAGAGTTTTTTTTCATTGAAGTCATTGTGAGTAGTGCCGCAATTTAATTGGATATGTCCATTTACTGGTTGGATCATTGTTCCTGATAAATAAAAAAGATTATGACCTATTTTGGCTATCTCCTCATTAAAGGCAACGTCCCAACCCGGACAAAAATACATATCATCATGGCCGTAAATAATGTAATCAGTTGTGGTTTTCTTAACAGCAGTATTAACAGATGAGCATAATCCAATATTACAATGAGAGTATGTGTAATTTATTCCATTTTTCTTAACGAAATCTAGTGTACCATCAACCCCTTCATTAATATGAAGAATTATTTCGTTATTAAATTTTGAGTTTTTTTTAAGGCTATTTAAACAAATTTTTAAATAATCTATGTTGTTAAATGTGGGTATTATGACTGAAAACATCTTTATGAGATTTTGAGGTTAATTATTTTCCCATAGATATTTATTTTTTTTATAACTTATTCCTAAAGTATTGCAAACTATGTAATCAGCTACAACCGTTGAATTAAAATATTTCATGTATTTCAATTTGCCATTTTTAGCAATTTTTTTTCTTTGTTCGTCATCGCGAGCAAATTTTTGGATTTTTTCTGAAAGGTTAGATAAATTGTTATAAAATATTATTTCATTTTCTGAAAAAAAATTACTATAAAGCGTTTGATCATGAATAAAAGTTAGTAAACCATTGCCTATCAATTGAGCTATTCTATCACTGCTATAATACTTTATAGGGTCACCCCTACTCAAATTAACCCCCATTTTTGCATTAGAAATTGATTTTAAAAATGAATCTGCCCAGACAGGTTGATTGTTATTAATTCCATGTAGGTCAAACTTCACATTAGGCGTTCTTTCAACTAGCCTATTAACAAAATCAGATCTTTCGTCATATTTTCCCTTTTTCAGAGTACCTCTGTGAACCCCGTGACTTAATGCAAAAAAAACATCCATAGAACACTGGTCGTTCTCATAATTTTTTAAAGTCTCAAATGAAGAATCAGCTGGATTTGGCATGAATAATGTTAGTTTATTTCTTGGTAAGAAATTTAAAACATCAGGTGATGTAGTAACAAAATTAGCATCTGTAAATTCTATTTTATCTAAAATTCTTGATTTATTTCTTTTTAGGAAATTTGGTCCGCCATTATTTGTGGAAACACCAAATGAGTCAAGAAACCATTGTGCTATTTTAATATTTTTATAGTTTTCTTTTATATAAGCTAATGTCTCAGGTTTGATTTGATCTGCATGACCAAGAATTAATATATCTGGCTTATAATTGTATACAGTATTGATTAATTTTTGATTTAGTGAATTAGATCCTGTGTAATCTTTGATACTTTTATAGTGTTTAACTATATCCCTGTCACTAAAACCTAAGACGCTGTGACCCAGTCTTACGAATCCGTTATTGAGCCTTCTTCCAGTATTAAAAAAAAGCCTACCATCATGACGCTCATTAAAATTAGTTACATGTAATATTCGTAGGCTTTTTGGTATTTTAATTTTGAAAGAATTTTTTAGAATTTTGAATTTTAATAAACTATCTCTATATTCATCAATTTTTTTTGAACTTAATTTATTTGTATGAAAAAAATGTTTTAGAGATAGTTTTTGCAATTCATGTCTTAATTTATTATTTTCAATTAATTTTTTTATTGCTAGATAAACGGAATCGACATTCAATTCTTTTATAATAACTCCGTGAGTGACAGTTTCAGGTAAACCACCTTTATTACTAATTATAGTTGCACAACCTCTGCTGCTAGCTTCTAAGCTTGTTCTTCCTAATGGCTCATCCCATCTTGAACACGCCACCGCAATGCTAGTTTTTTCAAAAATTTTTAGAACTTTATCATGATTTATAAAACCCATAATATCTAATCTTTTGTGTTTGAATGAAAGAGTTGATCTTGGCTCGTCACCTATAACTATCCCCTTCCAATTTCTATATTTTTTCAATATTTTTAAAGTTGCTTTTCCAAACAAATCATAACCCTTTGCACGGTTTAATTTGCCAACAAATGTAATCCATTTTTTTTTATTTTTTAAATTTATTCGAATGGGATTAGTGGATTGATAAATAACATTTAATTTTTCAGAGTTGACATATAAACCATCAACGCCTTCTAAAAATCTTTTTTTAGACCAATCACTATTAAAAATAATTTTAGTAGTGTTTGACATTAACTCTTTACGATCCTTCACTGATCTAGAACCTGACATTGTTAAAGGATCATTATGGAAATATAAAACCATTTTTTTATTTGGTTCAGTTTCAAATATTTGATGAAAATAATTGGGGCGATTATGAATTTCTATCAAATCTGAAGGATATTCTTTTTCAAACTTTAAAAATTCATTAACATAAAATCTACTGCCACTTTGAATTATTTTTTTTTTTAATTCTATGTTTTGATATTTAAGCTTATAAGTTTTTTTTAGGGTAGTATTACCAAAGATTGTAATATCATTTTTAAATTTACTCAATTGAACAGTATCCTTTATAAATAAAGATACAGCCCCAGCGTAGGTTGGGGAAAAATTTTCTTTATATGGCAACAGAATTGAAATTTTCATAATATAAAAAATTTGTTACATGAAATAATATTTCATAAAACATTGCAAAGTGTCAAATTCATTGCAAAAAAATTAACTTAAATTTTTGTCCAAGAATCTGGCCAAAAATTTAAGTTTGACGATGTATTTAGTTCTTTGTCTTTTGGACAAACAATAATTTTCTTATCGTAATTACATAACCATGCTGGCCACCAATGAAAAGTTGTAGGTCCAACAATAAAATATTTACATTTACACATTAAAAGAAAATCTAAAAATATTTTATTCTCAGCTTTGTTTTTAACAAAAGTAAATAAGTTAGTGTCAAAATGATTATTTAAATTTTCAAAGTTATTAGACCAAATCAAGAATTTAGGATTTTTAAGTTTTGATCTAAAGTATTCTACTCCTCGGTAAATATATTTCACGGTAAGCTTTTCAAAATCTGCAGTTTTTTGTAAATTGTCACTACTATTATTAGCAAATTCAGAAAATCTTTCTGCTCTAAAAGCAATTGATACAACATTTGAACTCTCAATTATTTTGATAAAAGGGTTATTTTCTAGGTTTGGAATTAACTTAAATGAAAATTCCTTCAATAAGTCATTTCTATAGTCATAAAAATATTTTTCACATTCAAAGTATCCTTCCATGTAAATTGTGTCGTGATAAATTTCTAATAGATATTGATCAGAGTAATTAGTTTTTTTATTGCTGCTCATTTTTTCAATCAAGAAATTTTTTTTTTGACTAAATTTATCAAAGAATTTCATATATTTTCTTTTTAGATATTTTTTAGTGGATAAAAATTTATATTTATCATCAGCAATCTTTGTATTAAGACAAAACAACTCTAATTCGTAGTTGGGTTTCCAATTTATTCTTTTTTTTTTCTCCCACTTTTTAAAGTCGTGTTTGATACCTGATTCATTATCGATCAATAAATTATAACCTAATTTTTTTGAAAAGCCGTAAGCAGCAGCATACAAAAACATTTGATTTCCAAAACCGTTTGACATTTTTATTACTAGATTTTTAGACATTAAAATATAAAGTTTATTTATGCTGGAAAAAATTTTTTATCTCACTCACAATTCTTTTCATTTGAAATATTTTCAAATTTGGATGAAGCGGTAGACTTAAACATTGATTAGCCCAATTCTCAGAATTTTTTAGAGTAATTCTTCTATCAATAAATTTTGCTTTATTTAAACTATAAGGATAATGAATCTGGCAATGAATTTTTTTAAATAAGAGATGTTTTATTAGTTTATTTCTATTCTTTGTTCTTATGACATACAAATGTCTTGATGAGCCTGGTTTCGTATCTGTAATCTTTATTTCTTTAATATTTCCTAAATGGTAATCATAAAAAATGGAAATTTTTCTTCTTATATCATTTAACTTTAAAATTGATTTCAATTTATTTTTTAAGACTACAGCCTGAATGGTATCTAATCGACTGTTCATTCCAATTATATTGTGTTTATTTTTTTTTACAGCACCCAAATTTCTTAGTGACAATAATTTTTTATATATTTTAAAATTATTAGTTGCAACTAAACCAGCATCTCCATATGCACCTAGATTTTTTGAAGGATAAAAACTGTAACAAGCTATATTAGCAAATTTTTCATTCCTTTCTTTTTTACAACATTTTCTATTGGTATTTTTTCTACAATTGTAACAACTGTAAGCAAAATGGGATTGAGCGCTATCTTCTATTATAAAAATTTTTTTTTCAACAACTTTTCTTAATTTTTTTATATCAACTTTTTGACCATATAAATTAACAGGTATAATTGCTTTAGTTTTTTTGGTTATTAGTTTATGAATTTTTGTAATTGAAACGAGACCAGTTTCCTCATCAATATCAGCAAAAACTATTTTAAAGTTATTAAGTATAACTGCAAGACTCGTGGAAATGTAAGTCATTGCAGGAATAATAATTTCATCATCTTTTTGTAGATTTAATGACTTAATAGCCAATATCAACGCATCAGTTCCAGAGGCGCAACCGACAGAATATTTAATTTTAGATAATTTTGAAAATGAATCTTCAAAATTTTTTACCTCATTCCCTAATATAAATTTTTTTTTTAGAATCGTGGAATACATTTCTTTTTTGATTGATAGATCAACCTTTCTTGATATTGGATTGACTTCGGTAAAATTTATTAATTTAACCATTGTTTCTATTTATTTTATCTAATAGAAAAGTGACTTTCTCATTAAACTTTTTCTTAAAAAGATAATTATTATTTCTTTTGATTGCATAAAAGACATATTTAACCATTTTTGAAAGTGGCTCATTAAGGTCAATTTCAGGTATTTCCAGGTTATATTTTGACCAATCATTTATAAATTTTTTTTTATAAATTTTTATTTTATATAAAGATTCGTTCTCATCGCAATATAAGGTAGCTCTTTGAAATTTAATTTTGATTAATCTTAATTTAATAGGTGAAAGCCAAGAATTTCTAATTAATACATTAGAACTATTTTTATATTTCAAATTAATATAAACGCTATCACACAAAGTATTTTTAAAATTTTTTTTTTTAATTGTTTGGATTCTATAAGGAAGTTTATTTATCAAGTATAGTAATATTGATATATCATGAGTTCCCAAGTCCCATATTACGTTTGCATCATTTCTTACTGGAGCTTGTTCTCTAAATGACTCTATCTCTAAAATTTTTCCGTATTTATTTTTATCGATTATTTTTTTTATGAAATTAATAGTCCCTGAAAATAAAAAAGGATAGTCGACAAAAATCATCTTTTTTTTATCTCTTGCAATTTTATTCAATCTTTTGACATCCGTTAATGATAAAGAAAGAGGTTTTTCTACCAAAATATGCTTAAAATTTTCTAGAGCATATTTGGCAATCTTAAAGTGTGTTGCTGTAGGTGAGGAAATTATTACTAGATTATGCTGGTCACTTTTAATCGCCTTCTTAAAATCTTTGTAACAATTAGCTAGAGGATAGTTTTTTTTAGCAGCAATTAAATTTTTTACCTTTTTATCAGATATTGAAACAATATTAAAAAATTCAGAATTTTGGAAATTTCTAGCTAACTTGCTACCCCAATATCCATAACCTATTAAACAAGCATTAAACATAAGAATTTAGTATTTATACTTATTATTATTATTTTCAATTAAATAAATTTTATTATTTTTATAAACGCTCTTTTGGACTTGCACTCCATTAACTTTTGGTAACTGGTACGCTGGAAAAATTAGTGATCTAATTTTATTGTGTATCCTCATTGAGCTTTTCTTCAAGGTTATTTTTATCATTTTTTTATAATTTACGCTGCCTCTACTATAATAACTGCCTGTGCTTAGAACTTGTTTTTTTAATTTATATTTAGAGTTAAGAATGTTATGTAAATTTTTTTTAAATAAAGTTATAGCGAATGCCATTAATTTTAAATAATTTTCTTGAGCTGTATCATTAATTCTAATTTTAAATTTCATTTGATCAATTATATCACCAGTATCAATACCTCTGTCAATTTTGTGGATCGTAACCCCTGAATATTTTTCGCCATTATAAATTTGAAAAAAATTGGTATGACAACCTCTATATTTTGGTAGCAAACTAAAATGAAAATTAAATAAATTGTTCGTTTTAAACTTTTCAACTTTAATAATTTTCAAATACTCTAAAGAAAAAAAAAATAACTCCTTAATAGAATATAGTTCTTTAATTTTTACAATTCTTATTCTATTTTCAATTGCAAATTTTCTAAACGAAGGTTGCCAACCATCTCTACCTTTATCATTATGATTCGGCAGAGCTAAAATTTTAATTTTTTTTTTATTTAAAGGGAGAATAAATTTCAAAGCATCTATAGCGCATTTGTTTTTTCCTGCAATACAAATATACATCAGTAAGAATTTAATCCCAAACGTATTTTTGCTTATTTTTTTTATCGAAGGTTTTGAATAATATATATTCTGATACGATAGAATTATTAAATATAGAGAAATACTTTCTCTTACCATTTCTTGAAATTTTATTTATTTTATTGATATTTCCATGTAATTTATCAATTTGATTTAACAAATCCTCAACATCGTTATAAAAACCCATTTCATCATGACTAAAAAAATCAAAAAACCTAGTTTTTCTATCAATAAATGTCATTATACCGTTAGCGACTAAAGACGCTATTCTATTGCTAGAAGCATATTTTGTTGGTCTGCCTCTGCTTAGATTTAATGCCATTTTACATTTAGATAATTCATTAAAATAATGATAGTTCCACTTTGGTTGCTCATGAGCATACCCTAATATATTAAATGTAAATTTATTATTTTTTAGAATCAATTCATTTAAAAAAGTTTCTCTTTCATCAATATTTCTTGGTTTTAATTTTCCATAATTCACACCATGACTCAGTGCAAAAAAAAGATCCTTATATCTATTTTTTGAATTATATATTTCTAAATTTTCAATATTTTCATCCGCTGGAATTGGCATGTAACTTAATTTATTTTTTGGAATTCTAGTTTTAATAATATCTGGAAATGTTGTAACAAAGTAATGATCAATTAAATCTTCGTTTGACTCGATTAAATTGAGGTTATTAACATAGTTGGGGCCACCTTCTACTAAATGATCTTCATACCAGAGAGCAAATTTTGTATTATATTTTGTTCTGATTTTCTCAATTGTTTTTCTATTCAATATATTATTGTGACCTAATAAAATTAAATCAGGCCTATAATTATCAGCTATATTAAAAAGTTTTGAATTAACATGACCATTAGTTTTCAATAATAGTTTTTTATTGAAATCTTTGTAGCTAAAATTAATGACATCATGATTATTTCGTATGAAGCCACTTGTTAGTTTATTTGATATAGAAATGTTAAATAATCTATGATTGTTTTTTTCATCAAAACTAGAAATATGTAAAATTTTTAAATTTTTATTTCTAATATAATTTATTTTTTTGGATAAGTAACTGTTTTTTAGATTATCAATTTTTTTAGTTAAATTTTCAATTTTATGTATAACGTTATTAAAATTTTTAATTTGGATTTTTCTAAGTAGATTTTTATTTTTAATTACTTTAATTATTAATTTTTCAAGTGTCTGTGTGTTTAGTTTATTTAAAATTAGGTTATTGTTAAATGTTTCAGGCAATCCGCCTCTGTTACTTGTAATGGTTGCACAACCATAACCAGCTGACTCCATTGCAGTTCTACCAAAAGGTTCTTGCCATCTAGAACAAACAACGGAGATTGAACTTTTTTTATAGAAATTTAGTATTTTCTCGTGGGGTAACCAATCGATAACATTAAAATTTTTATGTATGAAATTGTGAGTCTCCCTTCTCTCATTTCCTATGGCATAAACTTTCCATTTTGTGAATTTGTTTAGAATGCTCAAAAGAGCTTTGCCAAAAATATCATAACCTTTTGAAGAATTTAGTTTGCCTGTAAATATAATTATTTTTTCTTTTTTTGGAAATTTATTTATTTTGTTTATTCCAGGATATAAAATATCGCAATTATTTTTATATTCAAAAGGCAAACCTTCAAAAAATTTATCCATTACCCAATTACTCACAAAATATAATTGATCACAATTTTTTGCAATAAAAAGTCTTTCTTTCGCGCTTTTAGAGAATCTCAGATCTTGTGGATTGTTATGATAAACAAAAATAAATTTACAATTTAATCGTTTTTTTATTAAAAAAATTAAAGATTCCGGTCTGTTATGAATTTCAATTATTTTATACTTATTTTTTTTATAATGGTCATAAAATTTTTTAGTATAAAAATAATTTTTTTTATATTTGGTGTTTGAAATATCTAAATTTACAAAATTACTAGTCAGTGGTTTACTGTTTTTATCAAGATAACCAAATACTAAAGTTTTATCTTTAAGTAGACTATGTCCTAAATAGTCTTTAACCCATATAGCTGCCGCGCTAGCTTCATTTAATGTATACTTTTCTTTATAAGGAAGAATTATGGCTATTTCTTTTTTCATATGTACCTATCTCTAATTATATTTCTCAATTTTCTATTTTTCTTTATATAGCGTTCTCGAATAATAGCTGCTTTCTTTATAAAATATTTTTCAATATATATTATTTTCCATTTTCTTCCTCTTGTAAATTTAGCGCCTCTCCCTTTATTGTGCAAATATAATCTCTTTCTAAGATTATTTGTGTAACCAACATAAGTTATGAATTTTGAATTCTTATTACTACATAGGACATAAACAAAATAGGACATTAAAAAATTAAAGGAATTTAAAAACTACTATAAAAAAAATTTCTTTTAACAAAAATCATATATTTAATTCTATTAAGCTATTACGACAAGCTTTTGGCGGTCCCACGGGGAATCGAACCCCGATTAGGTGATTGAAAACCACCTGTCCTAACCGTTAGACGATGGGACCTATTAAATTATTCTTGTATT
>CEPV01062894.1_pt1 | contig 10916 bp, 9 predicted proteins | sample 530451 | NCBI WGS metagenome assembly CEPV01 (sample SAMEA2620097, study PRJEB7988) | marine metagenome | isolation source: saline water (ENVO:00002010), including | reverse complement strand
TGGCTCCACCGCGCTCCGAAGGCGCTTCAGCAACACCCCCATCCCATATCTCAGCCAACTGCAGGTTGGGTGATCACTGGCATTGGTTATTACGCTGTCCTGTATCGAAATTGACAGAGACTGATCAGATGAAGCACGACAGAGGAAACAGAGGATGAGCTTGCCGAGAAGCTTGAGTGAGGGCCATTAACGTCAGACCCCTCTTCTGCTAGAAATAGAGCATAATGAATTCGACAACTTCAGGAAGAGCAGCGTGTCTTATTGGATCCTTGCCAACGTAACGGTAGTTGTACACTCAGTGTTCATCTGCTTTGTTGTCCTCGGCGGGTTGCTTATGTTTCGTTGGCGCAGGATCGTTTTTCTGCACCTTCCTGCCGTAATATGGGGAGCGCTGATTGAATTCCAGGGATGGATCTGTCCGCTCACGCCGCTGGAACAACACTTCCGTCAGATGGCAGGTCAGGCCGGTCATGCGGGAGGATTTATCGAGTATTACCTGCTTCCGGTGATGTATCCTTCCGGGCTCACCCGGGATGTACAGATAGTGCTGGGCAGCCTGGTAATTCTAATAAACGTTCTGATATACGGATGGCTGATTAAGCGACTTCTGTCAGAGAGGCGTGATTAATGTGCTCCTTCAATTGACCATGGATCTGTTCTATCCTTCCTGACTTGTTTACGAATTCTGTTGTTTTCTGGAAAGGCCTTGATGCAAACGGAGATCGTCATCCCGTGCTTTAATGAAGCAAAGCGATTGAAGCTGGACGAAATCGAGCTGCTGGTTGATCGTGCCGGCGTAAAGCTGATATTCGTCAACGATGGCTCGACCGATTCCACCCTGGCGCGGCTCAAGGAGATCAGAGGAAATTACGGGGATCGGGTGGAGATCTTGGATCTGACCGACAACGTGGGTAAGGGTGAAGCGGTGAGAACAGGTCTCAATATGGCGATGCAGGGAGATCCGGACATTGTAGGTTATATGGATGCAGATTTTGCCACGCCGGCGAGAGAGATCCTCAGGCTGCTGGACATGGCGGTTTCGTCAGATCGAAACGTGGTTATGGGAGCCAGGGTCCTCAGACTTGGTTCCCGCATCGTTAGGTCGTCCGTTCGTCACTACATTGGCCGCTTCTTCGCCACCCTTGCAGCCAATATCCTGAGGATGGAAGTATATGACACCCAGTGTGGCGCGAAGTTGTTCTTAAGGAGCGAACTGCTGAAGAGATCACTTGAGACACCTTTTCAATCTCGTTGGGTGTTCGATGTGGAGTTGATCGGCAGACTGCACATCGGTACCGAGGACCTGCCGGGATATGCCCTCTCTGACTTTCTGGAAGTGCCGCTGGATGAGTGGATCGATCGGGGCGGCTCAAAGATCAGGGCTATGGATATGGTCAGGGTGGTATTCGAACTGATCGGGATTGGGTGGTCGTTCAGTCGCAGCAGAAGAGAACTCACCAAGGGTAAGGGAACCCAATCGATCAAACAGTCGTCATCTAAGACCCGGGGCAGTACCACAAGCTGAATCCGTTGCTGTGATGTTTCTTGTCGCATTGTGTCAGTGTCGGATACCAGATATCCCGGTATGCGATGTAGACGGGTTCGCCCGATTTGCGGTGATCACCAGGCCTACGCGTGAAGATAACTTTGCCCTCACTGTAGAATAGCGCTGAGAAGCGGGGTTTTCCGGTATAGACGATGCCACCCGGGTGCGTTTGGTTGTGTTCACGGTAAGCCATCATGATCGGCTTCTGGTTGTAGCGGTGCTCCTTGTAGGAGACGAAGAAGATCGTTACCGAAGCGGCTGCGAAGAAGAGGGTGGCGACGGAAGCGACCTGCAGAGTTCTCCTTTCGTCGGCCAACAGCAGCGGAAGTTTTCTCGCCAGAAGGATTGCGAACGCTGGTAGTCCCGGCATTACGTAGGTTACGAGCACGTTACTTGCCGGGGTGAAGAAGACCAGCGGGAATAACATCCAGATCAGCAGATAGCTGGTGAACTGAGGATCAGGGCCGCTGTTCGCGTCAAGCAGGGCCGCTCTTGTATCGCGCTTGGCGAAACCATAGGCGATAAAGGGACTCCAGGGCAGGGTGGCCAACAGGAAGTAGAGCCAGATCGTCCCGGGCCACCGGTCTTTGACGGAGCCATACAGATCTCCCTGCCACTCACTCTGCGTATATCTCTGCCAGTGTTCACCGACCAGGAAATACTCGAGAAAGCCCGGCGTTGACTGCTCTGCCAGCCAATACCACGGAAAGGCGACGACTGCCATGATCACCGGACCGGTGATCCAGTTGAGCCCGGCGAACAAATCCCGCCAGCGCCTATGAAACACGACCCACAGCCCACAAGCAATGCCGCACAGTACCAGGGCCAGTGGACCCTTGGCCAAGAGCCCCAACCCCAAAGCGAACCACAGCAGGTAACCCCACTGTTTCTGCCCCATACAGACGCTCTGCCAGAATGCAATCATGACGAGCGTGGTGCACGAGGTTAGCAATGGATCTGTAATGACAGCACCGGATGTATGCAGCACCAACCAACTGGAGCAGAATACGAGGATGGCATAGCGGCCGGTCTTAGCATCGAAGAGACGTCGGCACCACCAGCCGATCATCATTGCTGTCACGACGGTGAATAGCAGCGATGGTAGTCGGGCAGCAAGTTCGTTCAGGCCGAACAGGTGGAAAGAAGTGGCGACGCTCCAGAATGCGAGCGGCGGTTTACCCCAGAAGGGTTGGTCCTGGTAATACCAGAGCGTGATCCAGTCACCACCGGCATAGATGATTCTGGAGATTTCCGCATAGCGGGCTTCGGAAAACTCCATGATCGGTTGCAGAGAGGAACCGACAACTCTAACCAGCACGAGTAGGCAGATTACAAGTAGCCAAGCCCTGTTGTCTGTGAAGGTGATCGCCCTGCTGATGCTGACGGAACTGTTGGACATCAGATGGATGGGATCCCGGTCGTGACGTCAATCACCCGGAGCATACAGAGCCATCGAAGCGGGTCGTCTCGATGCAGGCTACAGTGCGAAAGACGATACATCGACAGCGCCGAATGACTCCACGCGGTTCTTGATCTCTTCCAGACGTCCCATGTTTACATCCGGCGGGACATTATCCGATACGCCCAGTATCAAACGGTCGCCGGCTCCGAGTGAATCGAACAGTTCATCCAGGTAGTCTTTGAAGACCGCATCACTCATGGAGTCGTCCAACAGCGATATGGAGGGGATACCGCCCCAGATAGTGGTGGCTGGCCCCATGCCAATTCGCAGCTCCTTGAGGGAGCACTTTGTCATGGGTGCCGGGCACACCGAATCGGCAACGTCGATGCCGCAAGATGGATAATAGGGCAGCAGATCTTTGTTCTCACCGTCGGTGTGGGTCAGAAGGAATTTCCCAGCCGCGTGCGCCCGGTCACTCACCTTTTTCAACCAGGCGACGATCTCCGCCTCGAAGAAGGAAGGCCAGGTCAGATCCTGGTCGTAGTTGGCTCCCCAGAAGATCACTTCTGCATCGCTGGCCAGAAGTGCGTCCAGAATTGCATCAAAGAAAGGAGTCATTCGCTCCGCCAGCTCATGCATCGCTTTGGGTTCGTCCTGTAACAGGTAGAAGAACTGATCCATGGCGATCAACTCGTGCAGCATGAGATGAATGGGAGAAGCCGCCACCGAGCCCCGCGCCACGGCGATGCCGCGATCACCGATATACTGCTGAAAGTCCCTATATGCCTCGGGTGTGGGGATCACCTCGAGGTGCTCGAAGATCTGTGCGACCTTTTCGAAGTCGTCTACGGACTGGATGGCGTGTGACTTGTAAAACGGCAGCGATATGCCGTCCATGGCCATCTGCCTGGTTCTGTGCAGATGGGTGAATACTTCTCCCGCAGGGGTACGGATTCGGGTTCGCAGATTTTCAGGGTCGTCATCCGTTTCAACGGGCATATCACGCAGGACCACCCGGTAGGGAAAATCACTGTGGTTGTCTTGGCCGAACCCTCGCAAGGAGGTCTCCCCTCGACCTGGCCGGCTGTAGTCTGCACCCATGGAGTGGCACGAGACGCCCATCATTTCGGCGATTTCAACGCTGTTGAGACCTGCAAACTCCTCGGGCAGGCTTCCTCTCGCTCGCTGAGCCACATACCACAGATCCATTCGGGGTGCCCAGGGAATCTGGTCCGTAGCTTCGCCCCGAATCGTAGCCAGCATTCGTTCATGGTGGTTCATAGGCCCTATGCCCGCGAACTTAGTTTTCAGTTAAGGCCTTTATCACCTGGTCGATGACCGCATCGGCCTTTTGCCGCATTTCATCGTCGTTGGCGTCCTGGATCGGGTGCGCAACAAAGGTGCAGCGTGCATCATCCAATCCCAGTGCCTTGGCCTGGGTAGCTGCCGCGTCTTCGAACTGTTCGGACGCGATCGTTACTGAAGGAATTCCCTCGATCTCGAACCATACCGTATCATGCAAACTGCACGTGGTACAGGATCCTCAGTCCGCCAGGGCTTCGATCACGAATCCATTGTTCTGTTTGATCTCACGTCGTAGATCATCAGGAGCCGGTTTGGCAAAGGTAGGTTTGGCATAACGGTTGATGTCAATCTTCGGCAAGCGCTCCTGTAGACGCTGTTCAAGCCGATCGAGCAACACGTTGCCTCGGGGCTTTGATATATCTAACAGGGCCACGCTGCCGCTAAGCTGGCCCTCTCGCTTGGCGAGTGAACGCGCTACCGGAACACGCTCATCAGTTGGATCCAGTATGGTAATTGTCATTGTTAGACCTCCTCGATTTTTCTAGATACAGGGATGGAACCGATCGGGCCGACAGCCCAACCATGGAAAGCTGCTGAGAATTTACCGGCTTCGGACCCCGCTACCACGATGTGGATATCCTCTTCTGATCTAAACTTTGGCATGGGTCGATCAAGCATCTCCGCAGGAAGATCCTTGATACGGTCGGGATCCATGCCGACGCCGGATGTATCGTCTCTCACCAATGCGCGCATCGGTACCGTGGTGACTTCCTGAATTCGTGTGCGCAGATCCTGCTTGGAGTAGTTGTCGCGCATCAGCGTGTCGATGTGCTCCGGGGAGACGACCAACACTACGTTGGTGGCCATGTGTGCACGGGGATGTTGGGCGCTCTCCAGACCAAGTCCGATGCTGCCCGCCAACTGTGCAGCCTTGCGGGACGACTGATCGACGATCAGGGTCGGCCCGCTGGTCATGGCGAATAGCGACACAACTGAATCGTTGGGCTCGAATCCCCGTTCAACGTGCAACGGTTGCCAAGGATTGCGCTCCTCCCACTCGGCAAAGCACATGGTGAACTTCATCGGATTACCCAGCGTGGATCGCTCCGTACCCCCTGGCTCGGCCCCACCGATGTTGCGGATGGCCAGGCGCAGCGCACGACCGATGCTGGCATTGGCGCGATTGCCCTGTCCGAGGGCGCTCATCTTCATGTTCATGCCGATCCGTTGTCGGATCGGTCCATTGATCACCATCAAGGGCGACGCACCCATGGTGGTCGCCATAACACCGTGAATATTAAATTCGTCGGTGCAAGCTGCCTCGAGGGCGGCGATGATCACCACCAGATATTCCGGTTTGCAGCCGGCCATCACCGCGTTGATGGCTACTTTCTCGACAGTGGCCGTTCCCATATTGGGCGGGACGGTGGCAATCGGCTCCTGCGGATCGCGCCGTGTGCCCGCCAGCATTTTCATCACCCGCTCCGCCGTGGGAGGGATCAGGGGCAGCCCGTCGCTGAATCCCTGATCGAACATAAACTCGTGTACGTCATCCTGCTCAGCAATGGCAATTCGCCTCGCCCGCAACGGACTGTTCTCCACCTCAGCCTGCAACCGTGCCGCGTTTATCGGATCGGCAGACATGGATCCACAGCCTGGTCGCCAATCGGGATATGCCGGCCAGTCGATCTCCACTTCTCCACCCACATCGAGATCGGCGAGATCACGCACCAAATGCTGCCATTCCTCTTTTGAGAATCCTTCCAGTCGTTTCAATTCAGAGCCGCTACCGTCAGCAAGGATGATGGTGGGCACGATGTCGACGACGTAGGTAAATGAGACTTTGAGTGAGGAATCATCCAGCAGCGGCAACTTCAGAGAGTGACGCTGGCGCAGCAGTTCATTGCCTTCGGCGGTTTGTCCTGCGGCCAGAACCGTGAGGTCCTCGCCGCATGCCTGGTGGATCTGCTCCAGTAGTGGCAAGACTGTATTGCAGGTGTCACAGTCCTCCTTGACGAAGCATAGCAGCGTCGGCCCATCCGTGGGGAATGTATAGGCGCAGCCAGTGGCATCATTCAGCGTAAAAGGGGAGAGACTTGCGGATGCTGGGTCCATCAATAACGATCCTGCTGGTGGCTCACAAAACACAGTCAAGCCAGCATTTTAAGGAATATGTGCTCTGAGAACAGCTATTTATACTGCACGCCCAGATACGCGAGGGCGCTGGCAAGCTTTCTGTTTGCCTGCTCCATCTTCTCGATGGCATCCGTTAGGTTGCCTTGGGTCGATTGCCGGTTCGCTTCCTGGCTGATCTGCTGGGCTTCGTCGACGGTTTTGCTGACCAGATCGCCGGCAGTCGACGGCTGGTTTCGTACCAGCATCAGCTTCAGTAGCAGCCGATTGCCTTCGTATTGCTTCGCTTCGTATCGAAATTCTTCCAGCGGGGTATCGAAATCCAGCGCGTACACGATCGTCTTCTGATCGTACATCGAGGCTGTCTTTGCAGCCTTCAGATCCAGTGCTTTGCCCAGCAATCCATTGGCTGATCTGTAGTCGTCCCGGATTACTGCCTCCTTTGCTTGATTGACCAACCGGTCGACCTCCTCCTCAGGCTGGCCGGATGGAGCCTCGGACAGGGCGTCCAATCCGAGCAGCAACTCCTGATACCGGGACCGCTGCATCAGCGTTGATTTCTGAACCTGGGCAGACAAACTGGCGGCTGAGGTGAGCATCTTCAATGCTTCGTCGGCACTTCTGCCGGCTTCAGTCAGACGTCCCAACGCCAGATTACTCTTGGCCGACTCGGTATTTTCTTGAGCCTGCAGCACCATCTTGACAACTTCCGGATCATTGCTTTCTTTCATCTTCAGTGAAGTCGTGGATCGGAACAGAATGTTATCCAAAAGGAGCAACTTCTGACTCAGTAGCTGCTTCTGCTTGTCATCATCGGAAGGCCCACCCATCGCCGCTTCGGCGAGCAGTAGAATCGCTACGCTCAGTAACAACGAGACGATCCGGATCATTGACTCACTCCAAAGTGACGATTTGCACCTGGGCCACTGTCCGCAGAGCCAGCAGCCATCCGTGTATGATATGCTCGAGCGACTGATAATGATACTGGAGCGCAACGATGTACCTCAGACCTCTGAGCACAATCATGCTGGCAGCGACGATCCTATCGTTGCCGCTGTCTGACGGTAGTCTTGCCGCCCCATTTGCCCCTATTGCCCTCGCCGGCACTGCCTCTGCACCGTCCAGCATGGAACAAGCCATCAATATGGCCGGCCGCCAGAGGATGCTGAGTCAGAGAATAGTCAAGGCCTATTCGCAATTGCAGATGTCGCTCGTTCCGGTGAGATCCAGAAAGGAGCTGACGGATGCCACTGCACTATTTGAAAGTCAGTCGCAGAGCCTGCAGAGATATGTAGGAGATGAAAAGATACGCAAAGCGTTGGCGATAGTCGACGTCATCTGGTGGGACTTCAAGAAGTTGATCTCAGTCAAGAACAGCCAAGCGGACCCGAGAGATCTGTATTATCTGAGTGAGGACCTGCTATACGCATCAGACAAAGTAGTGCAGCTACTGCAGGATAAGTCCGAGAATCAGTTGGGGAGACTGGTCAATATTTCCGGTCGTCAGCGCATGCTGTCGCAGAGGCTGGCCAAGCTCTACCTCCTGCAGGATGAGGGCCTCGACTCCACCAGTGTTCGCGCAGCTCTGGAAGATGCGCAGCATGATTTCAGCCATGCACTGGAACTCCTGAGAGTCGCCCCGGCAAACACTGACGAGATCAAAGTGGAATTGGACAAGGTCATACTCCAGTGGGCTTGGTTCCAGAACGTGCTGCAACAGGAAAAGACCGGCGACTATCAGCTGATCGTCGTTGATGCCAGCGAAGAGATATTGAGGCTGATGGAGAACATCACCGGCCTATACAGTTCGCTGGGACAGTAGTGCCTCTCGGGAGCGTCGCAGCCAGCCGTTATGTGTGCGTTAACTCGTTGAATTAGTTGGGTTTATCGTTGTGCCGAGGTCAGGCTGCTATCCCTACCGGGCACAGCCCACTAAGACCGCCGACTGACTGGCGTTGCGGGCAACCGTTGAAACGCTGGGCTGCGGCCTGCAGAAAATGTGATCTGGACGACTTTACCCGCTAAACTGAATAGATTTGCCCAGTGACTTGAATAATATGTGGGTACGCGTTGTGCGGTGATCATGGATGCGAATGACCAAACGAAGATAAAACTCACGCCGGAACTGGTGGCAACAACCCTTGCCAGCAGTTACGCAAAAGATCAAGGCGACATTCCCCTCCTTAACGAATCGGAGCTGCTGGAAGTACTTGCCACGCTGCAACCACTCAATCCGGATGATGAATTTGAACACCTGACCTACCGCCTCAAGGCCCAGTACCCGAACCGTGCCCTGACGAAAGAACACTTTTCCCAGCTCACCTTCATCGATGAGTGTATGAGTGAGATCTTGGAGCAGGCCGACCTGGATCTCAGAATTGAGAACCTGGTTCGCAGCGTCACCCCGGCCATCGCGCGATTGGTAATCGAGGAGAATATCTTCACGGTGACCAAACCTCATCCGCTGCTCTCCATCGTGGATCAACTCTGCAAAAACTGCATCGGCTGGAGCAACGACCTCGGCATACTGGGGCTTCAGTTTATAGAGGAGGTGGATACCATCATCCACGCTCTAGTCAAGAAGCAGACAGATTACCCTGAGCGCTTGGGAGAACTGAAAGGCTTCTTCGCAGCAGATCGCAATCGACTCAAATCTCTGGAAGAGACCCTGCGTGATACCGGCATGACGCAGCTCAGGGAGGATCAGGCGCGGCGCATGGCGGTGCAGACCCTTAACAAGGAGATGTCCAACAGAAACTTCTCTCTGTTCATCGTGCTGATGTTGCAGGGGCCCTGGCATGAATTCCTGCAGACGTTGGTACTGAATCTGGGTAGCGATGGCAAGCAGTGGCAAAATGCGCTCAAGATGACCCAGGCGATGATCTGGTCGCTGCAGCCCATAGATGAATCGAACGAAAAGAGCCGCCAGCAGTTACAGCAGATCATGACGACGTTGCCGGGGCAGATTCGCACGTTTCTAGAGTCCCTGCCGTTCGATACAACACAGGTCGAACAGTCCCTGGGTGATCTGGAGGGCGAATACGAGACCCTTCAGGAGGGATCCGCGCTAGACAGCTCAGATTTTGAGATGCTGACGGCAGACGTAGAGGAGACGGCACAGTTCGCTGAGTCGGACGCAGCGCTGATGGCGAAGGTGCGTTCTTTCAAACCGGGTCAGTGGTTTCTCTATGATGACAAGGGTGAGCGAATTGCCAGAATCAAATTGATCCTCAAGTGGGATGACGGTGAACAGCTAGCGTTCAGCAACCAGAATCGCCGCAAAGTGTTGCCGATGAAGCACGCTGAACTGGCCTATCACCTCAGTACCGGTGTGGTCAAGCCGCTGCAGCCCAAGACCTCCTGCATCAGCATCATCAAATCGAAACTGCTCAAAGTGATCAAGGGTCACCAGCGACAGAAGATAAAGGTCGAAGAGGTCACTCAGGTTGAGCGGGAGCAGCTGAACGAGACCTACGTGAAGGGCAGAGCGGCTGCCCGTGAACATGCCATCGAACAGGCGCGGGCCAATGCGCACAGAAAGAAAGAGAGAGAGGCGCGTCAGCAGCACAAGGTGGAGCAGAAGGTGCAGGCTTCCACTCGATTGGTGGAATCATTGCGCGTGGATGCCTGGGTCAAGCTGCCCATCATGGAGGGAATCCTTACCGAGTGCCGTCTTGCAGCGATTATTCTAGCGACGGACAAGTACATCTTCGTCAACCGAAGCGGGGCCAAAGTCGCCGAATATGCGGCCCACGAGTTGGTGCAGTCGTTTATTACAGAGCAAAGTGAGGTGGTGGACAGCGGCGCTGAGTTCGAGGATGTTCTGGCCAGCGTGGTCACCGGGCTCCGAGCCGATAAGGAGAAGAGCTATGATGAGTTGTCGGGAGAGTGAATCCCGCTATTCAGTCGCTTTCCAGGCGTCGCAGTAGTTCTATCTCCTCAGCCCAGAGGGTGGAGTCGACCGTCTCCAGAATCATGGGAATGGAATCGAACCGACGGTCCTTCATGATGTAGTTGAACACTTCCATGCCGAGGTGCCCCTGCTCCAGACTGTGATGGCGATCCACTCTGCTGGCGAGTTCCTTCTTACTGCCGTTGAGGTGCATGCCGCGTAGGTACTGAAATCCGATGGTGTGGTCGAATTCTGCGAATACCCGTTCACAGCCCTCTCTGGTGCGCAGATCATAGCCTGACACAAACAGATGGCAGGTATCGAGGCACACCCCAATTCGCGTCTTGTCCTCTACTTGCTCGATTATCTCAGCCAGGTGTTGGAACCGGTAACCGAGATTGCTCCCCTGGCCTGCCGTGTTTTCGAGTATGGCGCTAACTCCTTCTGATCTGGCCAGGCAGTGATTAATGGAGGCTGCGATCGTTGCCAGACATTCCTCTTCGTCGACCTGTCTCAAGTGACTGCCGGGATGAAAATTGAGATAACAGAGGTCCAACTGCTCACAGCGATGCATCTCTTCAAGAAATGCTTCTCTCGACTTCGCCAATTCCCGCTTGTCAGGATGACCCAGATTTATC
>CEPV01066758.1_pt1 | contig 10950 bp, 9 predicted proteins | sample 530451 | NCBI WGS metagenome assembly CEPV01 (sample SAMEA2620097, study PRJEB7988) | marine metagenome | isolation source: saline water (ENVO:00002010), including | reverse complement strand
ATCACCGTCTGGACAGCCACCGCCGAGGTGAATGAACAGCAAAAAAGATGGGCCCGCTCTATTCTGGGTGCGATCGGAGAAGAAATCTATGTGGCCGACGAAAAATATCTGGACATGGCGACAGCTGTGAGCGGTAGTAGCCCGGCCTACTTCTTTCTTTTCATGGAGACACTGGTTAAGGCCGCGGTAGATATTGGCTTACCCCGCGACATGGCCGAAAAACTGGTGCTACAGACTATGCTCGGCTCCAGCTACCTACTTCAGAAATCAGGCAAGCCACCAGCTGAGCTACGCCGCATGGTTACCTCCCCCGGTGGCACAACGGCGGAAGCTTTACTTCAGTTTGATAGGGGCGGGTTAGGCAACCTAGCGAAGCAGGCCGTTACCGCTGCCTATGAAAAAGCAAAGGAACTAGGTAATGAACAAAAATAAGATTACTATAGCTCAGCTGTGGCGCATACGGTGCAATGAACGGAGATAAACTATCCGCTGCGGCAATTACAAAAAACCTGGGGACTCGCTTTATCGGGCAGAGAACTCTTTACTACCCCTACCTAACTTCAACCATGAATATCGCTAAACAGGAGGCACAAAGTGGGGCTGGCGAAGGCACGGTGGTCATCGCCGGTGAGCAAACGGCAGGGCGAGCGCGATTACAACGAACCTGGCTGACGCCGAAAGGTAACATCGCCTTATCGGTAATTCTCTACCCCCACCTCACCCACTTACCTTCCCTCATCATGCTCGCCTCACTAGCCGTAGTCAATTGTATTAAGGCCACCACCAGATTGAAACCCCAAATCAAATGGCCGAATGATATCCTCATTAATGGTAAGAAAACCTGCGGAATTTTAGTTGAAAGCGACGTCAGGACAAATATCGCGCACTACGCCATCATCGGCATCGGTATCAATATCGACCTGAGACCAACCGATTTCCCTGAAATTCAAACCATCGCCACCAGCCTAACTCAAGAGTTAGGACAGGATGTATCACGCTTAACTATCACTCGTTCCCTACTAGTCGAAATAGAAAAACTATACCTAGCTTTAACTACTGGAGAATCCCTTTACGAAAAGTGGCGAGACAATCTGATAACACTAGGGCAGAAAATTTACGTCCGAAGTGGGGAAACTACCTATGAGGGTATCGCTAGATCCGTCGCTCATGACGGTAGTCTACTCCTCCGTGACAAGGATGGCCGCCTCATCACCATCGTCGCCGGGGATGTGACCCTACGCACCTAAAATATTCTGACACAAAGCGGTGCTCGGAGGGGAATGCCCCTCCGAGCACCAGTCGGCAACTTCCGAATCACCACAGAATTAGTCAAGGTCTCTCCCCTATCTACGATGTGGGGGGTTGTTTCTTCAAAAACATACCGACAAGGTCAATGGGAAGTGGGAAGACAATGGTACTATTCTTCTCCGAGCAAATTTCAACCAGCGTTTGCAGATAGCGAAGTTGCAGTGTCGCCGGTTCTTGGGCAACGATGGCACCGGCTTGAGCCAGTTTCTCTGAAGCCTGAAATTCACCGTCAGCATGGATGATTTTGGCTCGTCTCTCTCTTTCCGCCTCAGCCTGAGACGCCATCGACCGCCTCATCACCTCAGGGAGTTCCACATTCTTAATCTCAACAATACTAACCTTGACTCCCCAAGGGTCAGTTTGTTCATCAATTATTTTCTGTAGGTTCTGATTAAGCATCTCCCTTTGTGCCAACAATTCATCAAGCTCGGATTGCCCCAACACATTACGCAGCGTTGTTTGCGAGATGAGGGAGGTGGCTCGAATATGGTCAGTAATCTTCACTACCGCGGCTTCCGGATCAATCACCCGAAAGTAAACGACAGCATCAACCCGGACAGTAACATTATCTTTGGTGATAACATCCTGTGGAGGCACATCCATTGGCAATGTCCTTAGGTCTACTTTTATCATCCGGTCAACGAAGGGGATGATGACAAAGAAACCAGGGCCCTTAGCCCCAACCAGCCGCCCCAACCGGAGAATAACGCCGCGCTCCCACTCGCTGACAATCTTAATCGCCGATGGGAGAATAATAATAAGAGCAAAAACAATTACCCCAACAAGAACCATGTTCTCCACTTATTTACCTCCTTCGATAAACTTCTTCAACTCTGGTGAATGTCCTTTTAATTATTGCCTGCCTTATCCCATAACCTGCCCAGCTGCCTAATAATACTTATCCTCCAAGAGGAGCCTCCACTATTTTTCCCGGCATTATAAGCAATAGCTCCTGTGATAGCAACAGTAATCCCAATGACAAAAATATGAAATATTAATAAAATCATTCCTTTATCCTTTTTTAGTTACATACAGTTTCAGGCCATCAACTCCAGATATAGTCACCTCCTCACCGGGTTCAATCCGACCCGCCTTTGAAATTGCTGACCAGAATTCGCCTCTGAAGAATACCATCCCTGCAGGGGCCAACGCAACCTTAACCACAGCCGTTTTGCCAACCAAATCTTCCCATCCGGTAGACGCCTGACGACGATGGATAGCAACCACCTGAGTAACGGCAAAAACCAAGAAACCACCAATGAGCACAGCTACAATAACTATCAACCACGGATCAACTCTAAACAAGGGACCTCCTTTGAAAAGAATAAGTGAGCCCAGAACTAGCGAAACCAGGCCACCCGCCGTCAGCAAGCCAAAAGTAGGAGTAAATAGTTCGGCAATAAATAAAGCGAAGGCAAGGATAATGAGCAGGAGCCCGGCATAATTTACCGGTAGCACACCCAGCGCATAGAAACCGAACAGGAGGGAAATACCACCAACCACACCCGGGAAAATAAGCCCAGGGTTGTATATTATCGCGATTATACCAAGCGTACCCAAACTTAACAGGAGGTAGGCAATATTGGGATCACTAATGGTGTAGAGAAAGTCTTCCACTATATTCATCTGGTTATACCTGATGGTGGCCCCTTCCGTCTTGAGCACAACGCCGGCTCCACCCAACATCGTCACCTGCCAACCATCTAATTGCCCGATAAGATCATCCAAGTCATCGGCGACGATATCAATGATATTCAGTTTCAGAGCTTCCTGCTCGGTAGCGGAGACACTTTCTCTTACGGCTTCTTCCGCCCATTCCATATTACGTCCCTGAGCCTGGGCAATACTCCTAATGTAGGCAGCGGCATCACTAACCACCTTTTCTTCCATAGCTGGTGACATTTGAGTCTCGCCCTCAGCACCAAGTGATACCGGATGTGCCGCGCCGATGGCCGTATTAGGCGCCATCGCCGCGATATGGGCCGCGACCGTAATGAAGACACCCGCCGAAGCGGCGCGCCCCCCAGCGGGAGAAACATAGACGGCCACGGGGATTCGGGCAGTAACAATATCCTTGACAATGTCACGCATAGAGGTGTCCAGACCACCGGGAGTATCCAGTTGAATAATGACAGCAATAGCGTTACTCTCTTCAGCGTGGTTAATGCCGCGTCGGACATAATCGACGAGTATCGGATTAATAATGCCCTGAACCTGGAGCACATCAATGGTTGGGCTTGCGGCCCGTGCCCCAACCGCCCGTATCCCAGCCACCTGCAAGACCAGAGCCAATAAGCACAATAGCAAGGCAAGACGCAAGATTCTCAACACACGGTGATTATTACCTGTCATCGGTAGTTTAAGTATACCATCAAAACCAGTAATTCTGAAAGGTTGCATAGCCAAGTAAGGTAGTATAGAATTTATCCAGCGTCGGTATAAGGCAGGACTATGAGAGCACAAAGGTGTAAAGGAACCCGAGACCTATCTGCTGAGGAAATGAAACAATTCCGTCTAATTGAAGGAATCTTCAGAGAGAGCTGTCTTAAATGGGGTTATGAAGAGGTGAGAACATCAACTATTGAGTACCTGCACCTATTTACCGCAACGGGCACACTGACGCCCAATCGTCTGCGCCGGGTATATTCTTTCCTCGACTGGGACGGCTGGAGTGGGGAGAGAGTAGTGCTAAGACCAGACGGGACAATCCCCATTGCCCGATTTTACATCGAGACGATGACGGAGAAAGAGCCCGCCAAGCTCTTTTATGTCACCAATGTTTTTGGTTTTGAAGAGACAGGTAAGGAGACACGGGAGAGATGGCAGTGTGGTACCGAATTTATCGGCGCCGGTTCCGCCACCGCTGATGTCGCACTGGTAACACTAGCATTAGAGATCATGACCAAGCTCGGACTAGAAGGTACCGAGTTGAAGCTATCCCATGCTGGTTTAATCCGAACGCTGCTCGCCGAATTCGGCTTAAGCCACGAAAAGCAGACCAAAGCATTCGACCAGATTTTGGATGGAGACCTAGAGCTCTTGGCTCGATTAAAGCCGGAAAGGCCGGAGCTAGGCAGGACTCTAGCGACCTTACTTGACCTAAAGGGTAAGTCAGCAGGATTCCTCAAGAATATGAGGTCACTGTTTAATCGCGACTTACCAGAGCTTGAGGTTCCCTTCAATAATTTCATCGATATCGTTGAACGACTCGAAGCCATAGACGGTGACTACCAGATTGATATTACCTCCGGCCGTGGTTTTGAATATTATACCGGTTTGATGTTTCAGCTCTTTATCGGTAACGAGCCAGTCGGTGGTGGAGGAAGATATGATGCCCTAGTTCCGCTACTAGGTGGACAGGATACCCCAGCTTCGGGTTTTGCCCTCTACCTTGACCGTCTGATGGCTCTCATCAAACCAGAAACATTAGCCCAACTCCAACCTACTGAAGAAAAGATTCTAGTCAAGGGCGAACTCGAAAGAGCAACTGCCTTAAAAGATATCCTCGACCTAACCAATCGTCTCCATGGAGCCGGCTATACGGCAGACATACATCTAGGCGGAAAGGAACCAGCTAACATCAGATGGCGAGTTGAAATTCAAAGTAAAGAGCCGCGCTATATGCTAACCGACCGGATTAGTCAGCGAAAATTCGAGGCGGCGACCGAGACCGAAGTCTTAGCCTCGCTCAACAGGAACAAACGTAGTCCCGCCACAACAAAGTAATGGGGGAAGTTTGAAGGGAGCGAATACCCCCTTCAAACCCCATCCTCTTCCCTTTGTTAAGGAGAAGAGGATGGGGTTACTAAGTTACTAGAAAGAGTCCAGGGGATGAGATGGATACCCAAATAAAAGTTGCCCTACCTAAAGGAAATCTACTCGGTGAGACAGCAACCTTACTGGAGCAAGCCAGTTGGGGGCTGGATAAATATCAGGAAGGGACGCGTTCTTACCGCCTGAAATCTCAAAAGTTACCCAATCTGTTTGCCAAGATATTCCAAGAAAAAGATATCCCCATCCAAGTTGCCGTAGGTAATTATGACCTGGGGATTTGCGGACTAGACTGGGTAGAAGAGCTTTTAGCTAAATACCCCAGTTCGGCTCTAATTAAACTAAGAAACCTGGGTTATGGAACAGGCGCGTTGTATATGATGGCCAGCCGGTATCGCCCAACTTCGCAAATAAATATACTCCAAAAACAAACGGATATCATCCGCCTGTCCAGTGAGTATCCCAACCTGGCCGAGTCTTTTGCTCTCAATCTTAGGCTGAAACGATTCAGTGTCTTCCCACTATGGGGGGCCGCCGAGGTCTATCCGTACGAAAATACTGATCTAGCCTTAATACCCAGAAGGTTAGGGGAAGAGCACAACCATGACTTAATGACGATCAGCCATGTCCTTGATTTTGGCGCCTACCTTATCGCTAACAAACGCAGTTGGGAAAGTAAAGACTTGAGCTCGGTATTAGCCCCTCTCGAAGACATCCTGAATTCAAGACTTGTTCTAGAAGATACTTCACCCCCGAAATTCTTTTGTGGCACGACATGGGATGAGATGGATACCCATCCTGATCTGGAGAATTTTGCCCGGCAGATAGCAGAGCAAGTAAAAGCACAAGACATATCTTTTACTTTTGATCCGATGTCCTCTTTTGAACAGCGTATCATCCATATTACTCTGGCCGATGACCCTGAAGTGACTACGAAGAGTGTAGGGAGTGGGAAGGAACGCCAGGTCATTGTTCTGCCCAAAGCCGACCTAATACCGATAGCAAAGAGAAAGTATCCAGTCAGAGAAATAGCTAAAAACACCGTCTGGCTAGCCCTACCCGATGGGCATCAGCAACGGCCCACCATTCAGTTTTTGGACAAGGCAGGTATCCAAATTAGGGACCCGAGACCTATCTTCTGGGGAAATGGGACAATTTCGTCTAGCGGAAATCGACGCCCAACCTCTAACCTGAGGGGGACCTCGATTAAGGTAATCCGCCCACAAGATATGCCACTGCAGGTGGCCAACGTCAACTTCGACCTGGCAGTCACCGGCAAAGATTGGCTCACAGAGCACCTTAATCAATTCCCCGACAGTCCAGTAGTTAAACTCCTGGACCTCAAGTTTGGCTGGGTAAGAATTGTGGCCGTAGTCAGCCAAGACCTACCGGTAGCCGATGTTAATGACCTAAAACAGCTTTATGCTAAGCAAACAGCACCAATCCGGGTGGCATCGGAATATGTCAATATTGCCGATAAGTACGCTCGCGATAATCACCTCGGCTTTTATCAGATAATTCCTACCTGGGGAGCCACTGAAGCCTTTCTTCCAGAGGACGCCGACCTGTTGATTGAAAATACCGAGACCGGGAGCACTATCGCCCGACATAATCTCAAGATTATCGATACACTCTTTGAATCAACGGCTCATCTCATCGGTAACAAAGATAGTATCGCCAACCCAAATAAAAGTAAGAGGATAAAGTCCATTACCGAGAGCTTACGCAATGCGTTGAAATAAGGATAAAAATTTGAAAATCATCGAAGGTTTTGAGTTAACTAAACAGGCTCTATCCCGTCCAGTACCGACTGAACTTTATGCCGCTCCAACAGCATTAAAACACAAACTTAAAGAATTATTTGGTACTGATGAACCGGAGGCAGCTGTCAGACAAATCATCGATGAAGTGCGCCAGCGCGGGGATACAGCCCTTTTTGATTACACACTGAAGATTGACCAAATTAAACTCACCTCACTAGAAGTAAGCCAAAAGCAAGTGGAAGCTGCTTATCAGGAGGTAAAGACTGAGTTAGTCACTGCCCTTAAGCTAGCAGCTGACCGAATCCGTATTTTCCACCTCGCCCAGAAAAAAAGTCTACGGTCTGGCGTTACCCTACCCGGTTTAAATCAGCTAATACGCCCGCTGGAACATGTTGGCGTCTATGCGCCTGGTGGTACCGCTAGCTATCCATCAACCGTTCTTATGACAGCCATCCCCGCTCGAGTAGCTGGAGTTAAAGAGGTAATCCTGATAACACCACCGAAAGCTGACGGGTCAGTGCCTTCCTTAACACTGGCCGCGGCGAAGATTGCTGGCGTTGACCGTATTTTTTCGATTGGCGGAGCCCAGGCAATCGCCGCCTTAGCCTTCGGCACCGAGTCAATCCCGCAAGTCGATAGAATCTGCGGCCCAGGCAATATTTTCGTTACCCTAGCTAAGAAACTAGTTTATGGAGTCGTCGGCATCGACGGACTTCAGGGGCCGAGTGAAGTACTGCTCATCGCTGACGAAACAGCCGATCCAGCCGACTGTGCCGCCGACCTTTTGGCCCAATCCGAACATGACGCTATGGCCTCAGCTATCCTACTCACGACATCACGGCAGCTAGCCAAACAGGTTAACCGAGAAGTAGAACACCAGTTAAAAGACCTACCCCGCAAAATAATCGCCGCCGAATCCCTGGCGAGTCAAGGCATCATCGGCGTTGTCGCCAGTATCGATAAGATGATAGAGCTAGCCAATCTGTACGCTCCAGAACATCTCTGTCTAATGGTGGACAAAGCCGATACCTATATCACCCGACTAGCCAACGCCGGCTGTATCATTACCGGCAAGAAGGCCACAGTGGCTATGGGCGATTATACCGCCGGACCAAGTCATGTCTTACCCACTGGTGGGACGGCACGTTTTAGCTCACCACTCAATGTAATCGATTTTCTTAAACTGACTAATGTTATTAACGTCGACGAGTCGAGTTTGAAGGAATTAGGTCAGGCCGCCCAAACCCTAGCGCGTGCTGAGGGGTTCGAAGCTCACGGACGGGCTATCACAAAAAGGATAGAAGGCCTGAGGTAAGGAGATTTTTTCACTAATGACTAACCCTGACTCTTCACCAGAGCAAGATAAAATACGGCCGGACTTGACCGCCTTTGTTGGCTATTCTGCCCATACCTCTCCGGAAACATTAGACGGGAAAGTTGAGGTTCCGGCAGAGGATATTATCAAGCTGGATGCCAATGAAAACCCCTACGGCTGTTCGCCAAGGGTCAACCAGGCTCTTGCCCAATATCCTAATCTTCACATCTATCCCGATAATGGGCAAACTAGACTTCGGGAACTATTAGCCGGATATACAGGAGTTCATGCCCGACATATTGTCACCGGTGGCGGTAGTAATCAACTCATCGACCTCGTTTTGCGCCTGTTCATCAGTCCCGGTGATGAGGTGATAAGCTGTGAGCCGACCTTCGGTATTTACAGTTTCAGCACCAAACTCTGTGCCGGTTCTCTAGTTGAAATCCCACAGGATGAAAATTTTACCGTTAATACCCGCTCCATAAAAGCGGCCATAACAAAGAGAACGAAGGTAATCTGTCTAGCCAACCCGAATAACCCGACGGGGACAATTGTCCCCCGACCGGCCCTGCTAGAGCTCTTGGACACGGGCGTACCACTATTGCTCGACGAAGCTTACTATGAGTTTTGTGGCGAAACACTAACGCCATTAGTCGGCACTTACAAGAACCTAATGCTCCTGCGTACCTTCAGTAAATGGGCTGGGCTAGCGGGTTTAAGAATCGGCTACGGTCTTTTCCCGCCAAAGATTGCCGACTATCTGATGAGAATCAAGATGCCCTACAATGTGAATGTAGCCGCCCTGGTTGCCGTTCAGGAATCACTCAAGGATATCGATTATTTGATGAGCCAGGTAAGAGCGATAATCACCGAGAGAGCCAGAGTTTTTGAGGAACTGAAACAGATTCCGTGGCTCAAACCCTTCCCGTCACAGGCAAACTTTATCCTTTGCCAGATTTTAGAGGGAGACGCCAGCGAGCTTCGGCGGAAACTCCAGAAGGAAGGAATACTGGTGCGCTACTTCGACTATCCGCGCCTACGTAACTTTATCCGCGTCAGCATCGGTAAACCCGAACACACCGACGTTTTGATCAAGACACTTAGAAAAATCACCTAACCATTTCGTTATAATAATTTTCCTTACCCACTCTTCCCCTCACCATCTCCATCTCTTCTTTCTTAGACGTCACCCTCATATCCAGCCGAGCTTCGTGTAGTTCCTGGAGAATCTCTTTCATACGAGGGCCGACCGGTATGCCAAATTTTTTTAGATCTTCGCCACTAAGGGCGGACTTAACATAGCGAAGCTTTACGAGAAATAACTGGATATGCTGACGGACGATTGTAGACGCAGTAGCCAAGGAATTGGCCGTAAGCGCCGTTACCGAATAGTCATGAAGAAGATTATAGACACGACTTGGCCGCAGTTTCGGTTTAGCCAGTAATTTAAGCTTGGTTTTGAGACCAGCGGTATCGAGCAGGACTCGGGCTAGCCTCTTGGATAACCGAAGGTAAGAAATCAAGCCTTCTACTTCGCTACTAGTCAAGGAATAAGTGAACAAAGCTAGGTAGAGACCAACCGGCGGTACCACGGGGATACTGAGCTGACGTGCCTCGCTGAATCTCTCCGCCAACCAGTCATCGCCCTTCAACCTAGGATGCAATCTCGCTAAGACGCCGAGCTCTTCCGCCCGACGCAGAGTTTTCTCCGGAGACTCCTCCTTTAAGACTAGTTCCAATTCGTGACGGATGCGGTCACCGCTGATAGTATCAAGACAAGAAACATCCCGTTCGAGCCGGCGTCGGGTATTGACTTCCAGCTTGAAGCCCAACCGTTGCTCATAACGTATGGCGCGCCACATACGAGTGGCGTCATCAACAAAGCTCCTTCCGTACAGAATACGGATTAGTTTTCGCCTAAGATCATCGCAGCCACCATAGAGGTCAATCAGCCGTCCCCAATGACCGGGAATAAGTTCAACCGCCATAGCATTGATAGTAAAGTCACGGCGAAGAAGATCAGTGGCCAAAGAGCTGTGCTTCACCATCGGCAGAGCCCCCGGGTGGACGTAGGTTTCAGCTCGAGCCATCGCTAAGTCAACGCTCCATTTATCCCATTTCAGTTTAGCCGTACCAAAGCAGAGATGAGTCGTAAGGCCCCCTCCAGTAATCTCGGCCAAGCGCTGAGCCAGATTGATGGCATCGCCTTCCACAACCAGGTCAAGGTCGAGATTGCTTCTCCACAGAATCAGGTCACGCACCACCCCACCGACCAGATAGAGACACCAACCCTGGCTAACGGCAATCAATCCAGCCGATTCCATAAACTCAACCAATTCGATGGGTAGCTGTTTTCCTATTTTACTTGCCAGATTAACAATCCCAGGCATTTCTGTCGGCTCCATGTTCTCGGCCTAGATTATAGCACAGGTGGCTAACCGTCTCATTTATATTCATCATTGCCATTTACCAGTCACTTACTTATAATACAGTTACATATGAAGATGGTTTCAGTCGTAGGTATGGCAGGCGCTGGCAAATCCGAGGTAGCTAGACTATTCGAAGAGAACGGATTCACTCGAATTAGATTTGGTGATGTCACCGACGAAGAAGTGAAGAAGCGAGGCTTAGAGTTAAACGAGACAAATGAGCGCGACGTCAGAGAACGGCTGCGAGAGGAGTTGGGCATGGCCGCCTATGCTAAACTAAACTTACCCAGAATTGATGCCGCTCTAAAATCCGGCGACGTGGTTATCGATGGACTTTACTCCTGGGAGGAATACCTCTTTCTCA
>CEPV01094545.1_pt1 | contig 10960 bp, 5 predicted proteins | sample 530451 | NCBI WGS metagenome assembly CEPV01 (sample SAMEA2620097, study PRJEB7988) | marine metagenome | isolation source: saline water (ENVO:00002010), including | reverse complement strand
CTCCAAGATCTCCATCTGACGGTGCGAACGTCTCCGCGGAGTCGTCTACTGGCCCGCAATCTCCAAGGTCGCAATCTGACTGTACAAACGTCTCCGCGGAGTCGTCTTCTGGCCCGCAATCTCTAAGATCTCCATCTGACGGTGCAAACGTCTCCGCGGAGTCGTTTTCTGCGTCTGAACTTCTGCGTTCGTCATCCGATTCAGTATTTGGCTCGATTTCGGTTCGACAACTCCGCGGAGTCGTTTCTGCTGTTGTCTCATCGGGATGCGCGGCGTGCACATCCCCTTCGTCCTCACGAACTGTGTCGCGCGCAACTACCGGGAATTCCACAGGCAGACTCGCGAGCTTCTTCTCGCCAGCCGTCAATCTGTTGTGAATCGCGTCATAGGCGACCTGTAACGCCTTCACCACTACCGTACCTGACGCGGCTGGTATCTTGCCGTGGAAGATCACCATGCCGTCGCCATCGTAATACCAGTTGAAGCATCTCGCTTCCTGCTGGGTCGCCGCGTGATCTTCACCGTTAAGTCGCTCAACCCACTGATACTTCCTCACCAGCTTTTCCATATGACTCGCGGTACCATAGCGAGCAATCTGCAACAGAAAATCCTCGTTCTCGGGCGTGGCCACTCGCACCATGGCACGCACCTTGGAGTAACTCAAGGCACCGGACTTGAACGCGTTATCGATCATAGGCAACGAACCGAGGCGTTCGGCTACGCGCACCTTCTCTCGTGCCGCCCCGATGGTGATGCCACAGCGATAGTTTAGCCAATGTGCGGGGGATTTGACCTCACCACCGGCACTCCAGCTCTTGCGTCGAATCTGCTCCGCCAGCAACTTCAAGAACCGGTAGGTTGCTGCATTGATATGGCCTGCCAGACGAGTGATCTCGTCATTGAGATCCTCGTTATCCTGCGGTATTGGCAGGTCATAATCGACGCTAGGGAAGTAACTCTCATCGGCGCTCATAGCATGTTCCTGTACATATAAACAGTCTGTCAATATATCCAGTATTATACTCTAACATGCTGATACATAATACAATTATTCTCCCCCACGCAGATCATGCCGGGAACAATATACCCATTCTGCTGTGGTACCAATGATCCACCTTCGCCTGTAAACCGGCCTTAGCTCCGAGCCGATAGTTGTAGTCAATATGATATTGGTATTAACATGATCCCACCGTCATCGATGCAGTGGAGTGCACACATGGACCACATCGTAAAGAGAGGAGAATACCTCTCGCTGATCGCGGCAAAACACAAAATCTCTCTCACCAAACTGCTGGCTGCCAATCCACGCTATAAGGCCGATCCCGGCAGTGTCGACATTGGCGACAAGCTGGTCATCCCACGCGCTATAAAGAAAAAACCGAAGAGAAAAAAGACCCCTACGACGAGAAAGAACAGGACAAGCACGGCGCCTGCATCGATCGATAATTTCACAGTCCCGGCCGGACAATTGACATTTGATGCAGAAGGTATGGAAGTCGAAGGCAAGTATTTCAGCCGCAAACCCCATGTGCCCGGTGCCTGGTCAGGGATTACCATCGGTCGTGGCTACGATATGAAGGATCGATCTTCAGATGAGATAATTGAGGACCTCACCACGTCCGGCGTTTCTCTCACCAAAGCCAGGAAGTTTGCCGCCTGCCGCGGGCTGATGGGAGCAAAGGCGCGCAACTTCCTTGCTGAAAAGAACTACACCGATCTGACAATTACTGCCCAACAGCAGAAGAACCTGTTCACCATCATCTATGAGGAACTGTCGGGAGATGTCAAACGAATTTGCAGCAAACTCGATGTAGTGGACAAGTACGGCGAAACAGATTGGGTCGCACTCAATTCGCTGAATCGAGACATTGCAGTGGATCTGCGCTACCGGGGTGACTACACCGGTGCAACGCGCGAGCGCGTACAACCAATACTGGTCGAAAACGATCTGGCCGCATTGACGATTCTGATGTCTGACCGGGACTATTGGGTCGGCTCCAGAAGCGTGCCGGTCGATCGCTTCAATCGGCGACGTGACTATCTATCAACCGCATAGCAACAGCTTCGACTGCAAGGATCAACGCTCACTCAACACAAGGAGTCAGACATGCCCCCATCAAACAGACAACGCATACGAAGAAATGCACTCCGAAATAGCAGCGTGACTTCCCGCCCGGATGGCTTCAGATGGCTTGTAGACAATACGGAGAGAGTCAATATCATATCTGAAGGTGACTCCTGGTTTGCATATCCGAGAGAGAACATCATCTTTGGACATAATGCAAACGTCATCGACCATCTCGACAAAGCTGTACGAAACACCAATAGAGTCAATCTGCTTCGACTATCTTCAAGTGGCGACGAAGCGGTCGAGATCATCGCGGGCCAGCAGAAACACAAACTTGCCGGTATTCTTAAGGCGACGGAGAACAAGGTCGACTTTCTGATGTTTTCAGCGGGGGGTAATGATGTTGTGGGCAAGTGGGATATGGAACGACTACTGAAGCCGTACCAACCAGGCTTCTCAGCCAGTCAGTGCATTCGGACGCCCCGGCTCAATCGAAAGATCCGACAGATCGAGTTGGCCTATGCAGAACTCATCGAGATAAGAAATGAATACTCACGCGATACGGTAATCATCTGCCATACCTATGACTATATGAAGCTCTCAAAAGAGGGAGGGAGATTCCTTTGGGGACTGGTGCGTACGAACCCTTGGATTCAGCCATACATGGAGGACAAGGGAATCCCCGAATCACTTCAGGGAAAGATCTGCAGGATACTGCTGGATGAGCTCCGCAAGCGATTGGTGACACTAGCAACTGGCAGAGCGGCGGGCGGAAGATTCATAGTCGTCAACACCCAAAGAACATTGGAATTCGGAAGCAGACGCGATTGGCTGAACGAGATACACCCGACGCCCAGCGGATTCAAGAAGATAACTCGGAAGATCTATCAGAGGATGCGTGCAATCGAACCCAGACTGCCAGCGTTTAGGTAAGGCCGTCAGGTCAACGCTGACATACGACAACAGGCTTAAGGGATGCAGGCGTCAGCATCCTGCCAAACGAATCCACCAAGTCGAGCTGTCCGTCGTCTTGATAACAGATCCGCTGCGTAGTCGTGCTCAGAACGGCAGTGGATAACACGAAAGAAATGACGATCTCACTTCGCAACAATTTTCGCCGCCATAGGTAACTTCGCCATTTCTTTCACAATTTCCTCCCATCAACACATGTCGTAAGTCACGTCTTTAGCAATGTGCGCATACCATCTGTTTTAGCGCGACATTACGTTCCTGTTTGAGTATGCTGAGCTAAAGTCCTCATCAAAGGGGAATGAGCATGGCCAGAAGTCTCATCGTTTTTTCAGACGGCACAGGTCAACGCGGTGGCGCAAGCCTGGCTACCAACGTCTGGCGCCTCTACAAGATGATTGATCGTCGTGACGGTGATCAACTTACTTTCTACGATGACGGCGTCGGTACTCAGCGTTCAACTCCATACCGTGCGTTATCTGCAGCATTTGGCCTGGGCATCACGGCCAATGTAATGCAGGCCTATGAGTTCATTGCCAAGAACTATGAAGAAGGAAGTGAGATCTATCTGTTTGGGTTCAGCCGGGGAGCTTACACGGTCAGATTACTGCTTGGACTCTTGAAGCGGATTGGCCTGATAGATGGCCGCGACCTGCGCGAGGAGGAGTTTGCTAAAACCCTTGTCGATGTTAAGCACGCCTTCCGCTCTAACAAGAACACTATATCCGATAACCTAAGCGCCAAGGTCATTCCGGTTGATGTTGAGTTTATCGGTGTGTGGGACACGGTGGATGCGGTCGGCGTCCCAGTTGATGAACTGAAGCCCATCGTGACTGCGCTGCCCCGATTATTCGGTAGGCGTCAGTTTGGCTTCACCGACAGGACTGTAATGGGTGCAAAGTACGCAAGACACGCCCTTGCCATCGATGATGAACGGCGCTCGTTTCACCCAAATTACTGGAATGCGGCCGGTACCTGGGGAGATGGGCAGAAAGTAAATCTGCGTCAAGTATGGTTCACAGGTATGCATACAAATGTAGGCGGCGGGTACCCTAAGGACGGTTTGGCCTATGTGGCGTTGGAGTGGATGATTGCGGAACTGATGAGAAAGACCTCAATCAAACTGTTGGCTTCTGAGATGGACGATGTGACTAACTCAGCCAACGAGGCTGATAAGGTTTATGACTCTCGCAGCGGCTTGGGTGTCTTCTATCGATACGCACCCAGGAGGCTTGCACGCTTCCCAACCGGGCACAACGACTTTTACAGACGTAAGCTGGGATACACGTGGTCGGGCCTGCAGGAAATAACCGTTCACATCAGTGTCTGGCTGCGAGTGATCAGAAACGTTCAGGAGTATGCGCCGCTGTTCATCAATACCAGTGAAATAAACCCAAGCGCAAAAGTTAATATGGAATATACGGATCTTGGCGGATCGCTATTTCATCCCGCAAAGATCAAGCCTGAAGTCGTTGAAAAAGGCTTTCCTTCGCTCCCGGGTGCGGTCACCAAACAGCTAACGCGTCTAGTTGCTACCAGACAGATCTTCCACGTCTTCTTTCTTCTCTTTCTCGTCGCTGGCGTGGCATTTGGACTGACGATGGAAGTACCTAACCAAACGGTGCCCGCCGAACCAAGCTTGGCGGAAACGTTGATGACATGGCTTGCAGAAACTCTGAAAGGGCTTGTTCCAGCAGCTTTAGAGCCGATCATCGATAACGCATTTGCCAGACCCTTGTTTGGTCTGGGATTCACATTTCTGGTTCTCTTCAATTATCTAGCCAGCAGATTGTTCGCCAGGAAGATCAACAGTACTGCAAGAGCCGGCTGGAATCGTGTTGTGGAGGGTTATTTTGACGAAGAGGAGGAGCTGGAACGAGTGGGAGAAGTGAGGATTTCCGAGGGAGCTGGTGTTTCGGAGTGAGTCGCTGAGAGTAACAAAGACCCATGAGATTCAGCTCAGCTTCTGCAGAAGTTTGGACAGATGATTTCCTTAATACTGACCTACTAATAAGGAGTTACACATGAGAAGAAGGGTCGGGTCGAGACGAAGAAGCAGCGCCGGCCAGGAAGATACATCCTTGTTCGCCAAGAGTGCAAATCTGCTGAGCGTAAATGGGGAATTACGTTCGTTGTATTATGAGCCAGGCGAAGAAGTAGAACGAAGTCAGGGCTATACGGCACTAGGAATTGGAAAACCGATTGTCATAAGGTATCTATACTTTTTTCTGAGACTTGACAACGCTCGTGGAAAAGATCAAGAAGTAATGATCTCGACCTTCGTGAAAACGGACGAGGAAAAGAAAGCAGCAGCGGAGGCCGTAAACTTCTATGATCCTAAGCTAAAGTTTGCACAGGACAAGGCTGAAATAGAGAGCTTTGGTGCAGACACGTATGGGCACGAGTTAGTTTATTACGCAAAGAGCTTCATTGGTGAGCCAGTCAAACTCACAACCAAAATAATGGAGTTAGACAACCCTGACAAGACGATGAAGGACATTACAGACGGTATTGAAAAGGTAGGGGGTATTCCGTTCTTTGCAGAATATCTACCCTATGTGGCGATAGCAAAATCCAGTGCAGGTTTGTTAGGGAGCATCTTCAAGATCCTAGATAGGGATGATCCAATCGTACCCAGTCTGAGACTTGACCTTTTTCATAGTCGGCCGAATTCGCCACACCTCCAAACCGGGCGAGTGCTTTGCATCCAAGGAAAGGCCGAGGATGAGATTCTGAACGAGGGGTACATGCTGAATAAGAAGAACAGACTTATCGACGGCAACGGGAACCCATATGAGGGATCATCATACTTCGTCTTGCAGGTGAATTCAGAGAAACAGCCTTCATATGAGAACTTTGAGCACTTTCAGAACGCTGCCGAGCTGCTCTCTTTGACCAATCAAGCTGATGGGCTGAATGACTTTATTGAAACTGCTGCAGAAGGTTTCAGAACCTACGCAGATATTACCACTATATCTGATATGGAAGAGTTGCAGGATGACCTGGATGATCCAGATACTGCGGCTAGATTTAAGGCGATGTTTAAGGGATTGTCTGGGGACGCAAGAGATCTGTACCGTGGAAAATACAAAGAAATCCTTGCCAATCTCTGATCCAGTTGAGTAGGACATCGACATAAGGTTCCTTAGGCCCTGGGAAACTCAATCCGGAACGTGGATCCCTTGCCATTACAGTGTTCAATCGTACCCTCCAACTGCTCCGTTAGAACACAGACAATCTCCATGCCCATGGAACGCGTACTGTCAAAGTCGAAATCATCCGGCATGCCCTTGCCATCGTCACTAATTGAGAGCTGGTAACAGTTGTCCTGGCTCTTGAAACTGACTGCGATGATTCCTGTACCTACATGGCCGTAGAACGCGTGCTTAAGTGAGTTGGAGACCAATTCATTCACTATCAGGCCACAGGGCACGGCCGTGTCAATGTCGAGCGTGATATCGTCAATATCCAGATCCAGTTGAATTGTTACACCCGGGATCGTGTATAGACGACATAAGCTGCTCACGAGCATTTGGATGTAGTCGTGGCACTGAATCGCCAGTAGACTTTCAGATTGATAGAGATGCTCGTGTATCAGTTCCATCGATCTTATGCGCTGCTGGCTTTCACTCAGGAGTGATGTGAGGCGGCTGTCCTTCACCGTCTCAGACTGAAGATTCAACAAGCTGGATATGACCTGCATGTTGTTCTTCACTCGATGGTGTGCCTCTCTGAGCAGCAATTCCTTTTCTTCAAGAGAAGTCGCTAGACTGGTACGTGCTTCCCTATGTTCAATCACTTCGCGACTCAGCTCTTCTGTGCGCTCATCGACCAGTTTTTCAAGGTCTCGCCGATATCTTGCCAATTCTGTCTCGGTTCGTTTACGGCTCGTGATATCCCGCGCCATGCCCACATAGCCTATGGTATTGTCCTCCGGATCCGTCACGGTAGCGAGGGTCATCTCTGCGGCGTATTTCTCCGCGCCTCTTTGGTTGTTGACTTCGCCGTGCCAGAGTCCGTCGTTGGTCAGTCCTACGGTTGCGTTGGCGGCATCCCGATCTGACGAGAACAGCAGGTTCATCATGGGTTGCCCTACAGCGGAATCCGAATCCATCCCCAACAACACATTGATAGCGCTGTTTGCATACAAGAGTTGTTGGTTCGAATCGGCAATCAGCACACAATCGGGTGCTTTCTCCAAGGACTCGATGTAGAGTTGCAGTCGTGCATTGTATTTCTGTTCGGCTTCTCGTTTCAGTCTTTCGGTCTGAGCTCTCTGTAATAGGTAGAGGAGCGCTGCAGCAACAAGAACATAGAGCGTGTATGCCCACCAGGTTGCCCAGGGAGGGGGACTTACGCTGATATCAATCGTTAGCGCTTCACTGCTCCAAACACCGTCATTGTTGGAGCCGAGGACTTTGAACTGGTATTCACCGGCAGGCAGGTTGGTGTAGGTTGCCTGGTGCACGTTCTTCGCTTCTACCCATTCGCGATCAAAGCCTTCCAGCATGTATCGGTAGGCGTTGTTCTGCGGCGCCGTGAAGTCCATTGCTGCAAACTCGAAGCCAATGACATAGTCACTGTAGTCCAGGTCCAGCGATTTGATTTCATAGGGAGGCACATCCAGGTCGAAGCTCTTGTTGAACTTGGTGAATCGAGTGAGTCGGACCGGTGGAGCATATGAATTCCTCCGTATCTTTAGTGGAGCGAAAGCATTGAAGCCATTGTAACCACCAAACAGAAAGTTGCCGTCAGACGTTTTTAGATAGGCGCCATGCGTAAAGTCATCGTTTTGCAGACCGTGCGTGTAGTCATATACTGAAATCTGGTTCGTTTGCACATCCAAGACTGAAAGTCCGTGTCCACCGCTAATCCAGATTCGACCAAGATCATCTTCCAGCAGACCGTATACTCCGTTGCTCGCAAGGCCATCTCTTTTGCTGTAGCGAGTAAACGATCCCCTTTCATTAAGCCGATTCAATCCCTCATTAATGGTTCCAATCCAGATCGTCTCCTCTGTACGTAGCAAGGTGATCGCCTTGTCACTACTGAGACTTTTTGGATTGTCAGGCTGATGCCTTATCACGTCCGTTCTACCAGTTGTGGGGTCAAACCTTATGACCCCGCCACCTTCCGTTGCCAGCCAAAGAAACTCGTCTTCGTCCTCAATGATATCCAGTACCATTAGATCACTGAATTCATAGCCTGGCTCCCGAGATTTAGGAAAACGAGCAAAGCGTCCATCGCCTTCATACCTGTTTAGCCCGCCCCCATAGGTTGAAACCCAGATGTTTCCATGGCTGTCCTCGTATATTCTGGTGATGGCATCTGCACTCAGCGTTTCTGAATTCGAATCATCATGATGAAGTGTCTGGAAATCTGAAGATCCTGGAAGTAGCAGGTTCAATCCCTCGTTTATAGTGCCAACCCAGAGTCTCTCTTGGCTATCAAACAGCAGTGACATCACACGATCGCCACTCAGACCTCGCTCGCCCCGCTCCAAGTGAGAGAATTTCCCGCTCTGTTTATCCCAGCGACTGAGGCCCTCAGAAGTGCCAATCCAAATATTCCCCTTCTCATCTTCTGTAAACGAAGTGATGGAATCGCTGAACAGGCCATCCGAATCGCCGGTATTGTGTTTAACGTGCGGGAAATAGGAGATGTTGGTATTCCATTTGCTGATTCCATTAACTGCGCCTATCCAGATGACACCACCGTCATCCTGGTAGAGATCCAGGATTTCTACTGCACCGCTTTCGCGGTGATCAACAGAGAAATGTTGAAAATCTTCAGTTTCAGGTCGCCACCGATCTATGCCCTCTTCGGTGGCTATCCAGATGGATTCTTGATCGGCCTGCAATATCGCTCGAAGTCGGTTGGAGCTGAGACTCGACAACTCATTGGTGTCATGTTGAAAGCGGACGAATTTACCAGTATCGGGATCCAGGATGGAGAGACCTGCATTGAAAGTGCCAATCCAAATTGAGCCATTGTCGGCTTCAAAAACAAAACGCACATTGTTGTCAGCCAGCGATGCTGGATCGTCCGGATCGTGTCGGTACCGAAAGAATGTCCCTGAATCCCTATCCATCAGACTCAGGCCGCCCTGATCGGTCCCAACCCAGAAGCGCCCTTTGCTGTCTTCGAGTATCGCGCGAACGATGCCTTGGCCAATACTCCGAGAGTTTCCCGGTTCATGTACAAAGTGATTAAAACTGCCATCAGCTTCCATGCGGCATAGGCCTGCGGCTGAACCAATCCAAAGGTGCCCGCTACTGTCCTCAAACAACTCCCTTCCGCTATCGTGATTCACACTGCCGGGGGAGTCGACTTTGTGGCCGATGCGTTCGAAATTTTCCGCCGCTGGATTGAATCGGTTTAGCCCCTCGTCGGTCGCTACCCAAAGATCGCCGTTGCTATCTTCCAATAAACTCCACACAGAGTCATGAGACAAGCTATTGGGGTCATCCGATTGGTGGAAGAAAGATTCGAATCGATGGCCGTCGTAGCGGTTGAGTCCTTCCTGGGTCCCAATCCAGATGAATCCTTGTTTATCCTGGAGTAGCGTTTGCACAAACGCGTGAGACAGTCCATCTCTGGTGTCCAGGTGATCGAGAATCAAGCCCCGCCGATCCGCCAGGCTAAACGAATAGCACTCGACGCTTCCTAGACACAGTCTGAGGACAATATAGATAGACATCAGTCCCGGAATAGAAGTATCAATGAAGTGGCTGATCTGACTACAGCGCCTCCCACTAGCAGGAAGTCGTCGAGTGTGTCGATAGTTCTCACCCGAAATCTGAGCAGCTCGGAGCTTACTAGCTTTTGACCTGTACACGGCCCTCGCTCTTACATGATTCCACTGGGTGACCTCAGTTTCTACCATATTCCGATTGGCTGCATCACCCTATAGGCACCATCGACTAATCTGATATCACCTTTGGGGTCCCCATCGATCCAGTGGTAAACCTCCACAAAGTCTGGATTCCAAACATACACCGTATCTTCCGCATTCGTAAGGGTTGTTGGTGATTTGAGACTATCAAGCGAACCCAAAATGGCACGACTGCGCTGAGCATCAGGCCGTGACAATGGCTTGGGTTGCTGGCGTGATGGCAACTGAACGAGGCGGCGCTTGCTGCTCTTCGTGTTATCTCACTAGGTGCAGCTGCGATAGTGGTCTGAATTCTCCTACTCAGCTGTCTCTTTTGTCAGAGAGCTATGTTCAATGAAGGGAATCACTTCACGAGCTGGAATGGGACGACTGTAGTAGAATCCTTGAATGTAGTCACAAGAAGTGTTTCTGAGAATCTCTACCTGTTGAATGGACTCAACACCCTCCGCAATCACATCCAGATCGAGATTTTGCGCCATCGCGATGATTGTCCTCGTGATAGCTCTGTCCTCCATATTTGCCGTGATGTCAGTTATGAAGGAACGATCTATCTTGAGGGTGTGTATGGGGAAGCGTTTGAGATAGGCCAGAGATGAGTACCCGGTACCGAAGTCATCCAAGGAAATCCTGAGGCCAAGACCACGAAGTTCCTCCAGCATCGCAATGTTCTGCTCAATGTCCTTCATCACCAGCCCCTCCGTGATTTCCAGCCCCAGCGAGAGTGGCGATATCCTGGTTTCCTTCAGAATTGATTTGATGAGCTTTGGAATATCGTGTTCGAATTGCCTTGCGGATAGATTTACGGCAACTCTCAGATTCCGGTAGCCCTGCATTTCCCATTGCTTGATCTGTCTACACACGGAGCGAAGCATCCATTCGCCCATCTGTATGATCAATCCTGTTTCCTCCGCGATTGGGATGAAATCTGCTGGCGTAATCAGGCCATGTTCCTGATGTCGCCATCGAATCAGCGCCTCCATGCTGAGTAAATATCCCCCGGCCAAGCCGGGGGCTTTATGTGTGAGCCG
>CEPV01015289.1_pt1 | contig 11018 bp, 5 predicted proteins | sample 530451 | NCBI WGS metagenome assembly CEPV01 (sample SAMEA2620097, study PRJEB7988) | marine metagenome | isolation source: saline water (ENVO:00002010), including | reverse complement strand
TGAAAATAATATCAATGGGTTTTTATCGTTTTGAAAAAGTAATTTAACGCAAGTATTAATATTGTTTCTCCATACCCATGGTGGCGTTAGCTGGAAAACATCATTTCCTCCCATTGAAACTAGTACTAAATCTGCATTTTCATCTGATTGCTCCCTAATTAATTTATTCAGGTTTTTCAGACTAAGACCACTCTCTGCCAGGATTTTCCAATTTACACTACAGCCAAGTAATTTGTTCAACCTGACCGCTGTCAATCCGGTTAGCGTAAAAGCGTGTTTAACAATTCCAACACCAGCCATTGGAGATTCTCCCAAGCCGAGTATATTAAATTCCTTGTCTTTACCTTTACAGATTCCAAATGGACTGTCTCCCGGTGTCGGTAATCTCGGAACCACCCTTTTAAGCCTCATACCCTGATACCATAGCAGTGGAAAAAATACACCGATGATAAGGTAGCCGAAAATGGAAATGGCAATTATTGGAAATATCTTCATATTTAAAAGTTCTTAAATATCAATAACCTATATTATAACCATTCAAAAATCCACTCATAGCATCAAATTGGAACATGAAGTAACGAATGATGTTAATTCAGTATGATAAAAGTCAATCGTATTTGAAAATTTAATTATTTCACCAACTAAAGAGTAAAATGTTACCTGATTATTTTACTTTGTGAGAATAGCTGAAATGCAATTGGGGAGGTATTATAAACTGACTGATTAAGCCCTGAAATGATGCCATTCTGTTATAGAGATACTTTTGTTTTGAACAAAATTCTTTTCCATGTTGCACTACTTTCATTTAACTTGAAAACTAAACGGTTTCCTGATGAATCCATGTATGCAGCCAGTAAATTGTTATTTAATCTATAAATATTTTTTACTTCAAACCCGACAATTTTCGGCAAATTTGCTATATATTCACTTTCCGCTGCACATGACGCAATAAAAACTACGAAAAACACCAGAAAGATTAAGGAGGGTATTTTCTTCATCCTATCAACATTTAGTCTGAACACGATTAATATCATTTTTTAAACATAATTTATACAATTTATTAGATTAATCCAAAATTTTTCTGAACCTGCTTAAAAAAAAATTGATTTGAATACAGTTTCAACAATAAATGAATCATTGCCTGAAACAGAACGTCCTGCATTTTCAGAAAATGAAATTATTCCTCTTCTGAAAGATCAATATGATCTTTGCTGTACGGTTAAAGAGCTTCCAGGTGAAAGAGACCGCAATTACCTGGCTCAGGATAAAATTGGGAACTTATACGTATTGAAGATTTCAAATGCATCTGAGTCCCTCGATTATTTGGAAACACAAAACCAAGCCCTAGAATGCACTGCAAAATTATTTGATCATGGCAGGATCCCAAGTGTAATTCCTGACAAAAACGGCGAGTCACTTTCAAGAACCTGTTCTACAAGCAACAGTTCGCACTGGACACGCCTGGTTACGTTTGTAGATGGCATCCCAATGGCTCAGTACAGACCTCATACAAAAGAATTCCTGCATGAACTCGGTTTAATGTGCGGAACCGTCACTAAAGCTCTTCAGGAAATTCCCATGCAGCCTTCAGTACGGAGGCACCTTTGGGAAATGCATAATGCAAAAGAAACTTTGCAGCAATATATTCAGTGGATCGATGACAGGAAAATGAGAAGCTTGGTAAGTCATTTCCTTGATTTATATAATGATGTATTGACACCTGTGGAGCAAGGACTGAGGCGCGGCTGGATTCATAATGACTGCAATGATTATAATGTTCTTGTAATTCCAAATCTGCAAGGAACTCCTTCACTGGGATTAATAGATTTTGGAGACATGACCCATTCCTACCTTGCTGCAGAACCTGCAGCAGCATGCGCATATGCTATGCTGAATAAAGCCGAGCCTCTTGAGGCAGCGGTTCATTTGATAAGTGGATTTCATAAGAAATTTCTGCTGGAAGAAAAAGAGGTCGAAATTCTGTATCCAATGATCCTGATACGCCTTTGTCTCAGCGTTACGTTAGGTGCATTTCAACAGCAAAAAGAACCTGATAATGAATACTTGGGAATCAGTCAGGAACATGTGCGTAAGCTACTTGAAAATCTGCAGGATAATAATGTCAGATACGTACATCATCTTTTCAGGGGTGCATGTAATTATGAGCCAAGCAAAAAGGCAGATGAATTTAGGAAATGGCAAAAAAAACCGAAGATAAATTTTCACAGTTTACTGAAAGATTCACTTACAAGAAAAAATACTATAGTACTTGATCTAAGTACAGGGAGTCCTTTGTCAGCAAAATTACAATGTATGTCAGTCGATGATCAACAAAATTACCTGGATTTATTGCTTCAAGAAAAAAAAACGCAGACTGCAGTGGGAAAATATTCTGAGGTACGTTCAATTTATTCTGCAGAACAATTCTTCCATAATTCGCTTGAAGGAGATGAGAAAAGAACAATACACCTTGGGATTGATATCTTCGCAAAAGCAGGTACCTGCATTTATGCACCATTCGATGGCGTTGTTCAACACCTGAATGACAACCGAGGTCATCTTGACTATGGACCTACAGTAATACTGAAACACCAGCCTTCTGATGGTCCTTTGTTTTACACTTTATATGGACATTTAGGGAGTTCATGTCTGAAAAATTTAAATATTGGGCAGTTAATCAAGGGAGGTATGCCACTGGCTGAGACAGGTAATTCAAAGGAAAATGGAGGCTGGATTCCACATGTGCATTTTCAGATCATCCTCGACCTGCTTGATTCGAAAGGTAATTATCCTGGAGTGGCATTGCCATCAAAGCAAAATGTCTGGACCAGTATTTGTCCCGACCCGGGAATTATGCTTGGATTAGGCAAAAAAAGCACTGCAAAAGAAATAAAATACGAAGAACTTTATAAAAGACGCAGCAATGTATTTGGACCGTCTCTGAGTCTTAATTACAAGAATCCGCTCATAATTGTACAGGGTCAGGCGCAGTCATTGATTGATCATAAGGGACAATTTTACCTGGACTGTGTGAACAACGTGGCCCATGTAGGACATTCACATCCCAGCGTTTCAAAGGCACTAAGCGATCAATCCTATGTTTTAAACACTAATACAAGATTCCTTAATAACATAAATATTGAATACGCAGAACGTCTTTGTGATCTTTTTCCGGAGCCTCTTAACACATGTTTCCTGGTTTGTTCCGGCAGTGAAGCCAACGAACTGGCCCTACGGCTTGCCTTTACTTTCAGTGAAGAAAAGGACGTTATTGTTCTCGAGGAAGCTTATCACGGCAATACAAGCACAAATATTGATATCAGTCCCTACAAGCATAACGGTCCCGGTGGCAAAGGACCTCCAGATTGGGTGCATGAAATTCCAATGCCCTACGTTTACCGTGGTATGTACAGGGATCCTGAAACTGCAGGTAAACTTTATTCAGATAAGGTCCATGAAATTTGTGAAAAACTTTCTGCACTTGGAAGAAAACCCGCGGCATTTATCTGTGAATCAATTCTTGGATGCGGAGGTCATGTGCCTCTTCCAGATGATTTTCTTCAAAAGTCATATCAACATGTAAGAAAATACGGAGGATTATGCATTGCTGATGAGATACAAGTGGGGTTTGGACGTACAGGGAAACATATGTGGGCATTCGAGATGCAGGGCGTTTTACCTGATATTATTACTCTAGGCAAACCAATAGGTAATGGACATCCCCTTGGTGCAGTAATTACAACAAGGGAGATTGCAAAAACATTTGCCAATGGAATGGAATACTTCAATACATTTGGAGGAAGTCAGGTTTCATCCGCGGTAGGCATGGCTGTTCTGGATGTAATGGAAAAGGAAGGACTGATGCAAAATTCTCTTGAAAATGGAAGACTGCTGAAAAAGAACCTAGAGGAACTTAAAAAAACATTTCCACTGATTGGAGATGTTCGCGGAGAAGGTTATTTTCTGGGTATTGAATTAGTTATTGATCCGGAGACAAAAGAGCCTGCCCCTTTACATGCTGAATATATTGTAGAAAGGATGAAATCTTTAAGGATACTCCTGAGCACAGAGGGACCTGGCCATAATGTAATTAAATTAAAACCACCCATGGTTTTCAATCAAAAAAATATTCAAAAATTGACTGTTGAACTAGAAAATATTCTAAGCGAAACTCCCCTGCAGACAAATCATTAATATTTTTAATGTCCAGCCAGAAAAGAATTGCAATTGGAGGAATCAGCACAGAATGCAGTACTTATTCTCCCCTTTTTCAAACAGAAGATGATTTCAACAAAATTGATGGTGACTCACTTGTTGAACTACTGAACTTTCCTTTTGAAAGTTTCAACATCCATGCTCATCCGCTTTTCTTCTGCAAATCTCTACCGGGAGGGCCTGTTGAAGCTGAATTTTTCTCATCTATAAAAGAAAAATTTCTTAAACTTTTAAAATCTGCATGTCCGATTGAGGGTGTATTATTGCTGATACACGGAGCAATGCATGTACCTGACATTGAAGACCCAGAAGGAAACTGGATAAGTGAAGTAAGATCAATTGTTGGAGACAGCTGCATCATTGCTGTCTGTTTAGATCTTCACGGAAATGTCACAGATGAAATAATCAATAACATAAATATTTTTACTGCCTACCGTACTGCTCCTCACATTGATATAGAATCAACATTCCACCGAGCAGCAAAACTTCTTACCGACGCGGTTAATGGTGGTTTTCGACCTGAAGTTGTATGGTCATCAATCCCTGTTTTAGTATCTGGTGAAATGTCTTCAACATTTGCTGACCCCTGCAGAAGCATCTATAAGCAGCTTGAAATTTTTGATCAGCGAAAAGGTGTTCTGGATTCAAATTTAATGATTGGTTATGTCTGGGCAGATATTAAAACTGCTGGCGCCTCAGCTGTTGTTACCTGTTCAGACCAGCAGTCAGGAATAGAGGCATGTACTGAAATAGCATATTTGTACTGGAATAATCGCAACAAGCTCAATTTTGATATGTATGCAGGTGAAGTGGATAAAGTCTTAAAGTTGATTCCTGAAGAGTTTTCTATTGTTGCAGACAGTGGAGATAATCCAACAGCAGGTGGAGTAGGAGACCGTGCAGATGTTCTTGAGGCTTTGATTAAAAGGGGAATTCAAAAGGTGCTGGTTGCTGGAATTGCTGCGCCAGGAATTATAAAGGAACTGCAAACAAATGGACACAAACTTATTTATATCGGAAACAGACTTGGTGGCGGAGGGCCTATAATCAAAATCAAACCTGAAAAAAATTATATTGAAAATGAATGTGCCGTTGTAATTTCCCAGGGAATAACAATTGTCTTAACTGAACAAAGACGCCCTTTTCACGATCTAAGAGACTTTACCGATCTTGGAATTGATCTGAGTGATTTTACACTGCTCGTAGTTAAATCAGGGTATCTGTCACCTGAATTACAAAGCCTCTCAGCACCATCATATCTGTTGTTAACTGATGGCGCAGTTTGCCAAAACTTTGACAGATTAGAAAACAAATTCAGGAAGCGGCCTTTATTCCCTTTTGAAAATCCTGAAGAGTTTGCTCCTTTTGTAAGTCATAAGCAACTGTTATCCATAAGTTAATTATATTGAGTTTTGCAGCGGGAATAATTAAGGCCAATTCAAAATAATGCAAATGTGCTTATTGCAAAATGCAATTTTCTAAATCATTAATTATGAATCGATCTTTTCACGAATATTAAGATTTTCTGAAGCTGTGAAAGGCATGGGAACCACTTCTGCGTCCACAGGCTTCCCGGAGTCTTCAGCATATTGTTCCGGAAGTTGTACACTAAACTTCTGCCCGTAGTTACCAGAAGGTAATCCGTGTTTGTTTAAAGTTCCTTCATAAGGCACATATCCCATTGCTATATTTTTTTTCCTGTCCGGATGGTACCAAGGAGAAGTTACAAATCCGCAGGGTTCATTTGACTCAGTTGAGAATATCGGCCAGAAATCGTGTGCGAAATCAATAACAGGTCTTCCGCCCATTTCCAGGCCAACCAGCTGCAGTTTGTAGGGTTTTTTCCCTGAGATAAGATCAGAACGCATTTTCTCAAGAACTTGTTTGCCAATATAATCAGCCTTTTTGTTCCATTCGCCTTTTCCGGAAAGTGACACCTGATAGCCTAGATTGCATTGGAATGGATTGTGCTGGCTGTCCATATCCTGTCCCCAAGAAAGTATACCCGCCTGAATTCTTCGACAATGGGAAGGCGCTGTCACCATCAGATTATATTTTTTGCCTGCTTCCAGAACAGCATACCATAAATCTTCTGCATTTAATGTTGCATCTCGAAGATAGATTTCAAAACCTGCTTCTCCGGAAAAACCAGTTTGTGAAATGACGCAATCATGACTCGCAATCACTGTCTCTGCTAAACCATAAAATGGAATTTTTTCAATCTCCACACTGTCACCAACAAGGTCCTTCATCAGTGCAAATGACTTTGGTCCCTGTACCTGCAGAGGGCATACATCAATTTCGTCTATAACTACATTGAATCTTTTATCATGATTCACTCCCTGCAAATACATACCAATATCAGAATCTGCCAGTGAGAACCAAAATTCATTTTTAGATATCCTGAGAAGCACTGGATCATTCAACACTCCGCCCTGGGAGTTGCAGAGAATTACATACTTGGCTCTCATTGGTTTAATTTGAGCTGCATCCCTTGTAATTACATAATCCACAAATTTTTCTGCATCAGGACCCTTTACCATAATCTGCCTTTCAACAGCCACATCCCACAGTGTAACATGATTTTTTAATGCTTGATATTCGACCATAGCACCCCCATTTTCCCGGCGAACATATCCGAATGGATGGAAAATGCGGTTATAAACTGTCGCACGCCAGCAGCCTGCCTCCACCGCCAAATGCCAAAAAGGAGATTTTCTGACTCGAGTGAATATCAACATTTCAACCGGTGTTTCTCCGCTCTGGCGAAGGTTATAGGGAACAAGACGATCCGACTGATCTACAGAAGTAAACTGCTTATTCATTTCAAAATGCCCACAAAATAGTCTGAATCACGTATTTTAAAGTTCTTTTTCAAAATCATGCTAATATTCATTACGATCTTCTCTTTTGAGTGTTTCAACCAATTTCTTTACTTCCTGTGACCTATTCATATTGCAAACAAGCAATGCGTCATCAGTTTCAACGATGATTAAGTTTTCTACACCAATGCTTGCAACAAGTTTTTTTTCACTAAAAATTAAAGAATTTTTTGTATCCTGTGAAATTACATTTCCCCGTAATACATTTCCTTCGTTATCTTTATCAGAAACTTTATGTAAACTCTCCCAGCTGCCTAAATCAGTCCATTCCATGTCAACAGGTATAACAGCCACACGATCTGATTTTTCAAGCAGCGCGTAATCGATAGAATCTGCAGAAACAGAATTATAAATCTTCCGAATTTGTTCCTTATCTGATAGATTTCCTGCAGAAGCTTCATTTTCAAATACATCAAGTAGTTCAGGGGCATGTTTGCGAAACTCCTGAAGCCAGGTTTCAGTTGTTGCCATGAAAATGCTGGCATTCCAAGTATAATCAGGGGATTCCAGATATAGCTCTGCTGTTGATTTATCAGGTTTTTCAACAAACTCTTCAACTTTGAAACCTACTTCAAGAGGTTCCCCGGATTTAATATATCCATAACCAGTTTCAGCACAATCAGGCTTTATTCCAAAAGTAACAATATATCCTGAAGATGCCAATCTTTCTCCAAGTTTCAAGGCATGGGTCAAGCTGTGAAGATTTTTAATTAAATGATCTGACGCTAAAACTACAACAGGATCATTACGATTGCTTTCAGGAATTCTCAGTATGCACCATAGAATTGCTGGTGCAGTGTTTCTGCTAACAGGTTCTAAAAGCAGCTGATCGATCGGGAAATCAGGGAATATTTGTAAAATTTGCTGACGCAACTGGTCTTTGTGCGCATCTCCACCAACTATATAAATCTGTTCAGGCGGGACCAGAGAGTCGAGACGTTTAGATGTTTCCTGAAAAAGGGATTCCTGACTTGATCCGAGATTAAGAAACTGTTTGGGTGTCATGTTGCGACTGTATGGCCAGAGGCGCGTACCGGTTCCTCCAGCAAGTATAATTGCAATCATATGATAAAAAATTATGGATTAATTTAATGTTGAATGGTCAGATAAGTTTGTTGATGTAATTTTCTTAAGGAAATCAAGTCGGCTTAGAATAACGGAAATTGCAGCTAAACTGATCAAAGAACCTGCTCGTACTTGTTCAAGTGCATGAAAATAAGAGCGTAAGTACGATGAGTAATTTTCTTCCAGAGTTCCCATCAGCCATGTAGCATCCGGTATAATACTGGAGTCTATTTTAAAGGATGCATGCAAAACATCCAGCAACAATAATTTCCCCGTATCCAAAGCACTAAGCAGAATATCCTGGTGTTCCAATTCCCAGTCATTTTGAGGCTCAATTGATACCAGTTTTTCGCGCAGCCAGTCAAATCCAAACTTCTGTTCAACACTGATTGCAATTTGATAAGCTGTTCTGACTTCCAAATCCTGGATCAAGCAAAGATGTAAAACATACGGAGCAATTCTTAAATCATGTAATGATGCCCGTATTCCATCTAAAGACGGTGAAGATGCCTCTTCAGTAATTTCTTCATCTTCTTTTGTTTTACCAACTTCCGGAATAACCAAATCTGACTTCTCCTCATTCCTTGAAATTTCCTGATGCTTAAGCAGTTCCTGCAACAATGCTTTGAATTGCTCAACTTTCTCAAATCCAGGCAGCAAGTCCTGCCCGATAAGTACATTTCTCACCAGTGTTTTTATTACGTCTTCCAATTCAATTAATGCTTCATAACGCTCTTTCTCACTAATATCAGTTAAAGAATATAACTCTTCACGTATTGTTTCTGCCGTAAGACTGGATTCCATCACCAGATATGTGCGTACAACATCAGGAATGCTTTGTTCTGAGCCATGGGCCATTCTTGAAATAAATGTTGATCCAGCCTTATTAGTTATCCTGTTTGTAAGAACCGTAGAGATAATTTCTTTTTTCAAAGGATGATCTATGATATTTTCACCAAAAGAATCCCGCACTGTCCAAGGAAAATATTCCAGGTAATATTTTGTAAGTTCTTCCTCCAGCGGCAATTCAGATGAACTGAGAGCATCAAAAACCTCCATTTTTGAATAAGCCATCAAGACACATAAAACAGGACGAGGTAAAGGCATGTCAGCATTTTCGAGCTGGTTCAGCTCTGACCATGATGGAATGTGCTCAATTCGTTTATTCATTCCGTTTTCTTCAAGGTGTGAAATTAATTTGCGGAACAATCTGAAATTCAGGTTTGACCTGATGCTTTCCATAGATATTAAACGATGCTGTCCACGGTTATTTGCTAATACCAGTTCAGAAATTTCATCTGTTGCTGAAATTAGAAGTTCATCACGCTCCTGCTTTGAATTTATATGTCCTTTTCTGAGCATCTGCTGAAGCAATATTTTAAGATTGACTTCATAATCGGACATATTTACACCTCCCGAGTTATCAACAGCATCTGTGTTCAATCTTACTCCATTATTTGAAAGTTCTATTCGAGCCAACTGAGTCAAGCCCAAATTTGCTCCTTCTCCTATAACTTTTACCCTGCATTCTGATGATTTTATCCTTACTTCATTATTTGCCTGATCACCAACATGAAAATCACTTTCTGAATCAGATTTAATAAACGTCCCTATTCCGCCTAACCAGAGTAAATCCACATCCATTTGTAAAATTCTGCGTACTACCTCAATTCCTTTTAAGTTTTCTTCATCCGTACCCAGTAATTCTTTCACTTCAGGGGATAGTTCAATTGACTTTGCATAACGTTCATAAACCCCTCCGCCAGAGCTGATTAAATCAGTTGAATAATCACTCCATGTTGAACCTTGCATTTCAAAAAGTCGTTTACGTTCATGCCATGAGATTTCGGGGTTAGGATCAGGATCAAGAAAAATATGCATATGATTAAAGGCTGCCTTTAATTGAATAGTTTTGCTTTGCAACATTCCGTTTCCAAAAACATCCCCGCTCATATCTCCCACTCCTATAACAGTAGCTGGATCAGTCTGCACGTTACTTCCCATTTCAGTGAAATGAAGTTTCACACATTCCCAACCCCCTCTTGCAGTGATTCCCTCTTTTCTGTGGTCGTAGCCAATTGAACCTCCTGAAGCAAAAGCGTCCCCCAGCCAGAAACCAGATTTTTCTGAAACTTCATTTGCAATATCTGAAAAATCTGCAGTCCCCTTGTCTGGCGCCACAACCAGGTATGGGTCAGGATCATCATAGGTAATAACATGGCCTGGAGACTGTACCTTGCCCTGTGCATCAATATTATCTGTGATTTCAAGCATTGCACTGATGAAACGTCTGTAATGTTTTTTTGATTCCAAAATTGCTTCTTCTCTGTCTACTGGAGTATTTTTTAAAACAAAACCTCCCTTTGAACCCACCGGAATAATTACAACATTTTTTGTCTGCTGTGTTTTTACCAGCCCTAAAATTTCTGTTCTGAAATCATCAGCCCGATCCGACCAGCGTAGTCCTCCACGTGCAACGGCGCCAAAACGCAAATGCAGACCCTGCATTCCCAAATCATGAACGTATATTTCTCTGAAAGGGACCGGATCAGGCATTGGAGCAATTTTGCCTGAATCCAGTTTGATTGAAATTCCTGTGTCTTCTGCCTCCTTAGGTATGTAAAAGTTTGTGCGCAGAGTATTTTCAATCAACTCATACATACTGCGTAAAACTTCATCGTCCGTTACCTGTTTAACTTGTTCCAAACTCTCGATGAATTGCTGTTTTTTCTCAGGTAAAAGAACTTCCTGGCGATATTCCTGATTAGCTAATGAAGGATCTAGAGAAAATTGAGTATAAAATGCTTCAAACAGTAAGCGTGAACAATGAGGATGCCTGAGCAATACCATGTTTAT
>CEPV01213619.1_pt1 | contig 11049 bp, 11 predicted proteins | sample 530451 | NCBI WGS metagenome assembly CEPV01 (sample SAMEA2620097, study PRJEB7988) | marine metagenome | isolation source: saline water (ENVO:00002010), including | reverse complement strand
GTTAGCTGCGCGACAGCGCGCCGTTTACGGGGCGGATTCTCCTAGGGGTTAGATCTGATACGGCCTCGGGGCAATGGTACGTGGTGGTGGGTTGGTGCCGACTGGCTTCCAGTGTCTTTCGTTTCAACTGAGGCTGGCCTACGGCCCCAAAGTGACTGGCTGCGTCGAGCTCAACCATCGGCAGCCCACTTGATGGCGTTCTTCAGCAACATCTGAAATTCAGGGCTGTCGTAGACGACTGCATCATGACCGCTCTGAAGGTATACGATGCGGCTCTTCCCGTATGATTTGGTCCAGCCGATGAGGTCCCTTCCCGGTGGGTGATCCCAACCCTCATTGCTGATCTTCCCTTCGCGGACTGCCTTCGAGGCGGAATAGAAATTGTCACTGGTGAACGAGTAGTCGCTCGCCAGCAGAGGCTCGATCGAATCCTCGAAGATCTCGTAGAGATACAGTTCGTCGGTGAGTCGGAAAGTGCTCGGAAGGCCACGCGTTATCGAATGATCACCAAGGACACGGATGCTGTGGGTGGCGTTCTGGCGGAAACCGGAGTCGGGTAGCATCTTGCCGCGCACTTTCCTGGGCAAATACTGCCAGCGTCCGCCGACGATCTCGGAGAATTCATCCCAGGTCGGCCAGCTGGCGATCGCGTGGTGCAGAAATACGAAGCCGAACCCCGATTCCAGCAGATCGAGGAAGCGTTCCTGGAACAGCGGGTCCGGTTCTAGGTATTCGGGGCCATCCGGCCTGAATCGAATGCCGGGCATGTCATAGCACACCATGGCATCGAAACGGGTAGCGTGCTCCCGGCTATAGAGGGCCTGTGCCGCCGGTTGCTCCGCGTGGGTCCAACCCACACCGTCGAGTTCATCGAAGAGTCGAAAGAACGGCTCTCGTTCGAAAGGGTGCCCGCCTGTCACGAGCAGTATGCTGGTGTTTTCGTCTGGCATATCAGTCGCTCCGATCGCTCTTTCCGAGCGTCTCTATCAAGCATGCAAAAGTACGGTCGCCCTGCCCCAACGATCGAGTTGACGTCTCTCGGGATGCTAGGAGCAGACGAAGACTGTTACCGCAGCATTGGCAACCAGGATCTTGTCACAGCCAGGGCCGAATCTTTCTACCATCAGTCCCTGAGCTGTCATGCCTCCCTCGATCACCTGTACGCTTTTCTCGCCGATGGGTGCCATGGATTTTACGCGATCCACATCTACGCTGTCCGGTTTCGGTGTAGCAATCAGAATCTCTACTTCTATCTTTGTTGCTTCCTCTGGCTTGACGACCTCCGATAAGCCACAAAGGCAACTATTGGAAATGGCATCTGTCACTGCACGACACGACGCTTCCGTTGCGTCTTCACCATGCAGATCCACACCCGTACCGAGTTCGATAACAAACCTGTTTCGTTCCATTCGTGCGCTCCCCAAATGCTGGTTTCGAGAATGATAGCAGGTCGCATCAAAAAAAATCTGGTCACTGATCAACGCTGAAGGTCTGTTGTGGTGTGGCAAATGGCGCAGTCGGCATATTCAGTGGGCTTGTGATCGGAGCCCCTTGCCGTCGCGGTTGGGATGGCACTGCGCATAGACCTACCTGCAAAAGTCTCTGATCGGCCAATACCGGGAAATTGCGTCACGTGAGTGCGGGCAGATCGAGTGCGCGGATTACCCAGGACAACGCGGGTCCGAGCTGTTGCCTTTGTACGAGCCTGACTCTTGGCGCGTCGAGGACACCTGGTAAACCAGCCCGTGCGGCAAAAAATCCAGCCACGTATGCCGCGATTTCTGGTTCATGTCCGAGACAGATTCCGGTACCGGTCCACCTTCATAGGCAAGGCTAGGCAGCCAGAACCCAAGGTCGAGTTTCGGATTACCCAGACATGCGTTATTCCAATCGATCAGTTTGATAGTTCGATGGCATATACAGATATTGTCACTTCTGATGTCCCAATGGGTTAAGTCCTGTCCGGCGGTCTCGCATCGGGCCTCTGCTGCCAGCAGGTGCGGCAACGACTGTTGTAGCCACGATGGCGTTGCCAACCCCAGATCAACGAACGGCTGTACGTTGTCTGCCACAGTTTGCCAACTTGATGGACGTCGGCCGTGCAGCTCTTCATGAGTGGGTAGATCAACCAACGTCGCGTGGATATTCGCAATCTGAGCGAGGACGGCTTCGACATCTCCATCGCGCCATGGTGGTGGCCAGTGATAACCAGATAGATCTTCAAGAATCAGTATCGGCGACGACTCGTGATCCTCCGATGCAATATGAGTGGGCATGAAGCCGCCACCGATACTGTCATAGGCACGGATCTCCTGTCGTAGGTACCTACTTGTAAGTGCAGTCATGCCGATCTTTGCGAAGTACGAATGCCCGTTCGCCTCGAAGGTAAGCGAGCCGCGGGTGTGTATCCGCCATGGACTCTCGCGAATGATGACGTGTTAGCACCCACCAGATGCGAAATCCGTTCTATCATCAATGGGTCAAGCATCACGTCGCCTGGCTGGGTGGGAGACAGGACCCGAGTGTATCGAAACGATTGCTGTGTATCCATTGGTTGGCAATGTAGTAAGTGATCGCCTCGCATTTCCACAGATCTGTCCGCTATCACGCTGGATACCGACACAGTGGTATAGGAGATAAATGACACTGACGCCGCTCTAACCGGCCAACTACGGTCATAGGCGAGACCGCCACCCTGAGGGCTATTGCACTGCGTCTAACGGGAGCGCAATATGCGACGGACCTTTCTGCATACCGGTGCCTTCCCGCTAGAACGGCAATCACAATCATGGGAGAGAACTATGAGGAGCAATGCGAAGTGCTTTGACGAACTTCGGGAGTATTGTGAGGGAGTGCCGCTGATCGATTGTCACGACCACAGTGCGGAGTGTGGGCCGAAGTACGAGGATGCAATTCAGGTGGTGGTTAGCGGGTACTTTCCCAGCGATCTGCACAGCGCTTCTTCGGACGGTGATATGAGGATCATCCAAGACCGGAGCCGATCGTTGGCGGAGAGGTGGGCGGTGCTCGAAGGGGCGTGGAAGCGGACCCGCTTCACCGGCTACGGGCAGGTGACTCAGCGTGTGCTGCAGGAGTTCTATGGAGAGGAGGAGCTGACGCTGGCAGCGCTGCAGCGGATGGGAGAGAAGCTCATGGACCTGACGGATAGAGATCGGTTCGACGGGATTCTGGAGAAGGCCAATATCAGCGTGCGACTGATGGACATGTGGCCGGATGTGCGCAAGGTGCTAGACGGAACGCTGGAGATGACGCCGCGGGGGCGGCTGGTCATTGGTTTGCCAGGGCTGCACCGAGTGCGTAGCCACAACGAGGTGCAAAGCATCGTCGCGCCGCTCGGGCGGAAGGTGACGACGCTGGACGAGTACCTGGAGGCGTGTAGGGAGCTGTTCGAAGGACACCGGAAGTATGGTGCAGTGGCTTTCAAGGACCAGTCGGCGTACTCGCGGACTTTGGACTACGGGAATCCGACGAAGGGCGAGGCCGAGGAGGTGTTCAACTGGTTCATGGAGGATCCGCGGCGCAGCGCTTCGTATCCGGATGGCACCAGACCGCTGGACGACTATCTGTTTCACGCATTCATGCGCATGGCACGCGATCTGGATCTGCCAGTGCAGATCCACACCGGGCATATGGCCGGGATTCGCAACGAAATCACCAAGACAAACGCGGTCGGACTGACAAAGGTACTGGAGCTCCACTCCGATGTGCGCTTCGATCTGTTCCACGCGAACTGGCCGTACAGTGCGGAGCTGCTCTACCTGGGCAAAAACTATCCGAATGTGACTATCGACTTCTGCTGGGCGAACATCATCGATCCGATCTACTGCCAGCGGATGTTCCAGCAGGCGTTGTCGAGCGTGCCGCATGGGAAGGTGCACGGATACGGGTCGGACTACGTAGGGAACGTGGACCGGGCATGGGCGCACGCGCAGATTGCGCGGGACAATGTGGCAATCGGATTGGCTGAACTCGTGGCGGTGGAATACCTGGACCTCGAGGAGGCGAAAGAGGTGGCGTATGCATGGCTGTTCGGGAACGCAAACGAATTCTTCCGGCTGGGGCTGTGAATGTGGCGCCGACCGCACTTTGAATACTGCCAGACTCGATCACTCACCGCCTCTCTCGGTCGAGAACCAAGATTCAGCATGACGGATCCGTGTCAGCTTTGGAGAGGATAGCATCGTGTTAGTGCTCATCAGGCAAGTTCTCCCAGCTTGGCACTATCGGCCAATTGCGGGCTTTTTTTGATTCTGCCGTGAACAGATATGGACAGGCGTTGATTCACTCTGGCACCTTGCCTCGACCACATTGGTATCGAACGCGAAAATAGGAAAAGGCCTTTCCCACTAAGCGTCCAGGCCTGATAGCCACTGACTTATGAAAAGAGCCAACTCGCACGACTGGTAACCCGGAATGTCATGTCCGCAATCGAAAACCTGGAATTCGACCGGGCGATCCTGACTCAATGACTCTGTCAGTTTTCTCCTTGTATCGATGTCGTGGTTTCTGAAGCGGTGAACTCCGTCGGCACCGGCCAGGGCAATCGCTAGCGGACAACTCACCGATCCATACGCGTCATCCACGTCAATTGACCAGTTGGCTTGCACCCCTTTGATCTCGTCTTCCCGCCGCGGAAAACGAATGTAGATGCCGTCATTCTGCTTTCGGTAGCCGCGGCGAACCATCTCTCTTACCTGTGCCATGTCCTCGCGCGGAGCCATGCTCGCAACGACTCGTTCGACCTCTGTGTCAAGGTCACTGACACCCGGCCATGGCCATTCCATGTCCCGAAGTTCCTGAAGGGCGCTGTCGAGGGTATCGTGGTGGTAGCGAATTTCGGCATTGCTCATCGGTGGATCGACAGCGATCACGCCGCCGTACAGGTCGCCAGACAGTGCGCCTGCTGCAACCGCCGCCAGTCCTCCAAACGAGTGACCAATGACCACGGGCTTGCGGTCAGCCATGCTCTGCACCACATCTCGAAGCAGATCATCTAGCTGATCGAACGGCATTGGGTCAATTGTTGTTTTTCCGTGACCTGGCAAATCGATTGCCAAGCACCGGTGGTTCAAGTGACGGATCACCCCGTCCCACGACCTTAGATTCGCGGCTCCCCCATGCAGGAACAGCAATGATCGAGATGTTGGCGAACTACCGTCGAGCAACTTTTCTTCTGCTTCCACGTCGCCGTAACGGGTCGCGATAGACACCTCAATCACTTCAGGCATTCTTGCTCCGCTCCAGATTCCTCATGGTCCGACTATCGGCAAACTGTGCCCTGCTATGGAAGGAGTCGGATGCTATATTTTGGCGTTATCCTAACCGAGCGAAAGGATGATGTCTCTGGATCGTCACCTCCAGATACGACCGCCCACGCTCATTCACTTCGACCCGCTGCTATACAATCCATTGCTGACATTGAATAAGTGAGGATGTGAGATATGAGCCTGTCAATCATCGGCCAATAACAGACATTCGATACAGCAGTTCCTGTTCCTGATAATCCGCCACTGCCTCGATTAACCACGCAACTTATGCATCTGCTTCCTTCACTACAAATCCAAGTCGAAAACCATCCGGATCTACGACCACAAATTCGTTCAGCCTGCATGATGCCAAATCCACCATCCCCATCCAACTTGTAGGATTGCCAGGCGGTGTCGCTGGGAGTGGTTTATTCCAGAGGTAATCTGGCGGTCGCGGTTCCGAACACCCGTGTTTCATCGGCTTCGTTAGTTATCGTAATGTCAATCTCCACAATTCCTACAGCTGAATCGATATTGGTAACGGTACCTGTTATTCGACAGGGCTGATCGACGATGACCGGCGCCCGGAATACCGTGTCGATGGAAACGATTTGGGCCTTCGGCGCCCAGCGATGAACCATGGCGCCAAGAAATCCCTGACTCATGACGCCGGGTACGATGGCGCCGGGGAATCCTTCCGCTCGAGCAGCCTCGTGGTCGGTGAAACGTGCCTCTCCCCAGCCGACGAACCTGACGAACTCCTTGACGTTGTCCAGACTGGTATCGGGCGAGAATGTTGGCAACTCGGTACCGAATTCGACATCCGCAATGCGGCTGATTGTGTTGGTCACTGGACTACTCCTTGAAGACACTGCTGGTATCGGCATTAGCTACGTGAATTCCCTCATCGTCGACGAGTTCCATCCGCGTGATAACAAAAATCATCCGTCCGGAACGACCGGTCTTTGTGTAGATGTCGTGCACGTATGACTTGCCCGTCAGCGTTGTGCCCGCACGAATCGGTGCCTTCCACTCGACGGCCTTGCCCGCATCCATACCCACTCCCTCTGGACGGGGAAACTCATCCGGCAACCATCGCTCGCCGGCGAGAGTGGACACATAGGTCGGCGATGCCTGGAAATCGTGATGACTTGGATCCGTGAATCTGGGGTCCTGTTCGCCGCAAGCCTTTGCGTATCCGCAGATGTTGTCGGCATCGACCTCAAAACTGGTCTCATCGAATTCCTCATACAGGAATCTGGTACGCATATCTTCAATATCCTGGTCCAAAACGCTACTCCCGCGATGATTTTGAGGCCGATAATGCTAACAGAGCCGGCGGGCAGGTGCATACAGCGCGAATCAAAAGAGCGAGTCAGATTCGAGGTGCCCGCTATCGACCGCAAGAAATATGTCCACGACCATCAAGAATTATGAGAGCGGCCCTCGCCAGTTTTGACAAGATTCTCTCCTGCGGTATTATTGGTTCCCCGCTTCCACAAGGAATTGGGTATGCACAAGCCACTTCTGACCGAGGATGCTAACTGATGGCTGACATCTTCCTCTCCTATCGCGCTTCGACCAGGTCATGGAAGAGGAGATTGATAAGGCATTGTGTGTCGCAGTGCTATTGATTACGGAGCGATATAGGCGGTTTCAACGCCAATTGCCAAGATCGGAGAAGGAATCACCATGAATATGAAGGTATCTGTCCTGTCCACGGTTCTGGTAGCAGCAGTTAGTCTGGGTATCGGCTATGGTGTGAATGAGATGATCAGGCCCGGGCCTCTGGACATGACCCAAGAAGTTCTAGATCTACAAATCGAATTAGACCAAGCCAGGCAGGATAACACGAAGTTTCAAGATAGCTTATCTTCCCTGCACGCCGAGCTGGACCAGGCTCTAAAGCAATTATCCTTGCTGCAGCGCCAGCTTGCCCAGTCTCAAGAGGAACTCGAGGTCGCCAACGATGCAATTCTCGCAACTGCGCCAGAGGATTCGGAGGTGGATGCCAGCAACAGAACCGAGACTTCAGAGCAAAGATCAGCCGAGAGACGAAGCAGGATGGACGATCCGGCGGTGCGGAGGATGAGGCGGGCGGGCCAGGAGATGAGTGCCAAGAGGACGTACACGGACTTGCTCAACAAACTGGATTTCACCGACGAGCAAAGCGAGCAATTCATCAAGCTGGTGGTAGATAGTCAGTTGGAGGCGGTTGAAGCGGCTAGGATAATGGCAAGGGGTGATCTCAGCGCAGAAGAATATACCGAGGCCAAGCTCAGACTCGAAACAATGCGAGAACGGCACGAACAGAAAGTGCGTGATCTGCTCGGTGATGATTTTCAGGTGTATAAGGAATACAGCGACACCATCGATGAAAGGAATACCGTGAATATGCTCTCTTCTTTGTTACGGGAGCCGCTGGATGACCATACCAAAGAAGAGCTTGTCCGCATCATTGCTGAGGAAGAGGAAGCGGCAGGACTTCCGGAAATGCAAGAACATTTTAGTCGGAGCGATTCGGCAGAAGCGATGAACTCTCTTGATGACCCGGACTATCTCACGACGGTATTGGAGGGAATCAAAAACCGGGATGAGAGAGTCAGCGCACGCGCCGAGTCGTACCTGACGGCGCAGCAGCACAAGACCTTTGTGACCTATCTGGAGACATCACGAACCAGAGTGGAATTTGCCCTCATGACCAGGGGAGCCAGGTCTGAGTTCACGGGGAATAGGTAAAACAAACCCCATCTTCCCCATTGTGCAATCTGGCTCGCTGGGATTCTGTCGTCAGTCTCGGTGGTAGCCGGGTCGGATTCCACGGAAATGTGGCAACCTAATCACTCGACCCGGCCTAGGTTTGGATGCCAAACGTCCACAGATGATGGGCAGAAGGATCGCATTCGGAACGGTTCTTTTTAAACTGGAATGATCTTCTATGGGACGCCAACCAATCTGGAGCGCTGCAAACGTCAATCGCTCACGTGCCGCTTTCTCCCAAGTCAGCTGCTTCCCGTACGCGGCCCGAATCCATTAACAACAGTACCAATCCGCTCTTGTACCCCGCAATGGGAGCCAGTTCTGCTGCTCGTTGTACTGAGTGGGTGTATTGCCGAGCCCAGCTCAACGCTATAGCAGCTTCTTTAGGTAAACGCGGCCGGTCACGCGCCGGGCTAATTGCTTTCTGTTCATTGCCCTGCACCCTATTGTCACCTATCCTTTATAGTGGGCTCTGAATCGACGCCACTTCTCACAACCGCCGGCCACTCATGACGCGCCCTGCCCCGTGGCCAGAGAAGTCGGGAACTGTTGTGAACAAGTTATTCCTTATCATCCTTCTGCTCGCGTTGACGACCTCCTGTATCAATCAGAAAGACTATTCCGTGCCTATTACCGATCCTGCTTCTATAAGCAGGACAATGGGGGAGACCATCGCGCATCTGGCTAGGGGCGAAGTTGGTGTCGCCGCCGCAATCCTGGATAAGCTGATCTCAGCTTCCCCGAAAAACAAAGCAATGCTTGACCTGAAAAGGCAGATTGAAATGGCACCTGATGAGTACTTCAAACGTGCCGGCTGGAATACAGCGTGCGATTATACCGTGAAGGGGAATGATTCACTGTCGGGCATCGCCGGGGTACATCTTGGAGATGTAAACAAGTTCTACAGTCTGGCCAAGCTCAATGGGATTCGTGTACCACGGAATCTTAGACAAGGCAGGCACATTCTGGTACCAGCAGATGACTGTCCGTTGAATCCGCAGAACAATGATTACGCGGATGTGAAGCCGTCCAGCAATGGAGAAGTGACAGCTCGCAAAGCCGTTGCTGTTGACGAATACCTGCAACGGGCGTCTGATCAAGAAAGGTCAGGCAATCTACAAGTGGCTCTTGATGTGATGAACGAGGCCGAACAGGACTACCCGAATGATCAAACAGTCGTCTCGTTTAAGGAGTCCCTGTTGGCGCAGTTTCAGGCGCTCGCTCATCTCACCGAGGGAGATGCATTTCAAGCGGACAAGCACAATGTCAGCGCCATGGACTCCTATCGACGAGCACGCTCACTATTTGAGGAAGCGACCGTGCATTCGAGGGCATCCGCACACATCCAGGAGCGACTGGACATCTTACGTGTTCAAATCAGCAAGCTGGAAGTCACCTTGAGACAGCAGGCGGATGACCACTATAGCCAAGCTCAGGATTACAAGTCGATGGACGATGTCACGGATATCGAATCGCTTGAGGATCTGGCGGATCTAGAGCAGTCACACCTTCACTACAAAAGAGCCGCTGAGCTGGATCCTGGAAATCAGATCTATACAGACGCTCTCATCGAAATCAATGGCCAGTTAGCGGCACACTACCACCGATTTGCGATGAAGAAATACAGCGCCAAAACGTTACCCGCGTTGGAAGAGGCGATCGAGATTTGGGATGCCCTGCTACGGCGGTCGCCCAACTACCAACAAGCAGTCAAAAAAAGAGAAAAGGCGGTTAAGCTTCGCGAAGTGATTAAGCGCAAGAGCGGCGGATGAGGTAGACGCCACCCCTTTTTTGTTCCGTTTGCAGATCTACACGATCAACCATCAGAATTCTTGTCTCGAGCGTCTATGATGACCGACTGACTCGCAAGTCCTGCGGCTCTATCGTGGCTGTCCGGCAGCTGTGTGTGCTCGTCATCGTTGACGCTGCTATTCCCTGGTTGTCCATCCACCAAGTGATTCAGAGAGACGTTGAGCTTCCCTAGCGTACCGCCGACACCGAGAGAGATCGGGTCTACCCGTTTGCCGCCGGCAAGTTGATCCATCGTCTCAGAAATCTTCGAGATGTGGGCTCGCAAGAAGTTGCGGGTAACCACTAACAGTACCAATAGTATGGCAAGGGCAAATATGTCGAGGGCCACCAGTTGATACAGATAGGCCGCACGCGCACCTCCGTGGACTGCCATCTGCAGATGCACATGGCCTTCTATACTACCGTTGAATGTAATTGGTTCCTTTGTTATGACGTTGCTGTTCTGTAACGCGGACACTGGCTCCTTTTTGCCTACCTGGATTTCGTCATTTGCGTCGGTGAGGTAGAGTGCTTGAATCTTGGCTGCTGGTTTCACGCTTTGGCGATATACATCCATTCTCGTTTCTGCTGCAATCCAGTCTTCGCCGAGGATATCTTCAACGATGCTCTGAGCAATTATAGTGGCGATCATTGAGCCGGTCGTTTTCGCTTCGGTAACCGCGTTCTGATGCTGACTCGAAACCATATAGAGAAACATAGCATTTATGGCAAACAGTATCAGCGTGGTACAGATGCCACTCAAGTAATACGGAAGGGGGATAAGTCTCAATCGTGCTATCAAGCTTTTCATGTGCTGCCGACATGCCAGAATGTACTTACGGCCTAACAGATTCGGCTTGGTGCAGATCCCCTTGAGCTTCTGATTCAGAGCGGCCCATTTCGATTGCAGATACTGACCGGCAAGCGTTTTTCTGCCAGAACGGCGCGAGTTGTCAGCTCGTTTTTCCTTGGCGTGAATTGTGTTTCTTGCCTTTATCAAGGCTTCTCTCAGTTCGTTGCCACTCTTAAACCGTTTCTGAGGAGATTTTTCCAGAAGTTTTCTTACTACGACCCACAGAACCTTGGGAATATCAGGGTAGAAGCTCTGAATAGGCTTGGGCGATGCTTCCACGATCTGTTTGTAACGGCTGCCCCAGGCATCCCCATGGAAAGGCTTATGCTTGGCTAGGAGAATCCGCCCCGTAAACGGCGCGCTGTCGCGCAGCTAACA
>CEPV01094237.1_pt1 | contig 11073 bp, 11 predicted proteins | sample 530451 | NCBI WGS metagenome assembly CEPV01 (sample SAMEA2620097, study PRJEB7988) | marine metagenome | isolation source: saline water (ENVO:00002010), including | reverse complement strand
CGAAGCGAGTTCGCTCGCAATTCACAGCGGTTGGGATTTTTACTCATGATGATGTGTTTCAACATACCTTATTGTGCAGGATTTTGAGCGCATAACCAATGAATGTGTCAAAAAGCCATATTTTGTAAAGACAACCCCTTTAAGCAAAGGCCCATCACTTATACCTGTTGCTGCAAAAACAAGATTATCACCTTTTGCCAAATCACCAATCTTATAAACTTTATCTAAATTTAAACCCCTGTCAATAGCCTGTTGCTTGAATTCTTCTTTATGCGGCTTTAGCATGCCTTGTATTTCTCCTCCTGTGCATTTTAATGCTGCTGCAGTTATCACGCCTTCTGGAGCCCCTCCAATACCCATCATCACATCTATTCCTGAATCGGGTATTCCGGGTGCAATGCCTGCAGAGATTGTACCATGACCTATCAATCTTATCCTTGCGCCTGCTTCTCTTATCTGTTTTATCATTTCATCATGTCTTGGCCTCTCTAAGATTGCAGCAGTAATATCCCCAATATCTTTACCCAGGGCTTTTGCAATATTTTGCAGATTTTCTTTTATCGATGCTTTGATATCAATTACTCCTTTTGCTTCAGGACCTACTGCCAGCTGATCCATATAACTCCCAGGAGCATTAAGCAAGCTTCCCTTAGGACCTGCTGCAAGAACTGATATAGCATTTGGTTTTCCGTTTGCTAAATTTGATGTACATTCCAGTGGATCAACAGCAATATCCATTTCATGACCTTTGCCCGTACCTAGCTTTTCTCCAATAAAAAGCATAGGAGCTTCATCTTTTTCCCCTTCGCCTATAACTACCTTCCCTTTAAAATCAACATAATTAAACCTCTTCCTCATTGCATCCACTGCTGCTTTGTCAGCCTTTATCTTGTCTCCTTTTCCCATCCAGGGTGCGCAAGAAATAGCTGCAGCTTCTGTTATCCTTACAAATTCCAAGGCAAGGTTTCTGTCCATTTCACGTTTGAGGATAAACTCCTTATTTATAAAATTTTGGCTTGTTAAAAAGAAAATATTAAAAAAGATTGAAATTACACATATAGTATTCTAACAATGAAAGAAAGAATTACTATAACACTTGATAGTGAACTGATTAAGCAGATAGACAAGAGAATAGATGGCACTATAATGAAAAACAGAAGCCAGCAAATTGAACTGTTACTTACAAAATCTCTTGGAACATACAGACCGGAAAAAGCCGTAATTCTTGTAGGTGGAAAAGGAACTAGGCTAAGGCCATTAACATATAAAACCCCAAAATGCATGCTTGAAATACAGGGAAAAACATTAACAGAGCACTTATTCGATTTATTGAAAAAATATGGGATAAGGGATATAATTATGAGTGTTGGTTATATGAAAGAAAAGGTAAAGGATTATTACGGAGATGGAAGTAAATTCGGGGTTAACATAGAGTATGTTGAGGAAGATGAGCCATTAGGTACTGCTGGTCCGTTAAAGCTTGCTAAAAACATGCTTCACGATAGTTTCTTAGTTACCAATGGAGATGAGCTCAAAAACATAAATATTCCAAGAATGTTTGGGCTGCATAAAAGAAAAGACACCTTAGGAACAATTGCATTGACAACAGTAACAGATCCAAGCCTATATGGGGTTGCAAAACTAAGTGGATCCAGAATTTTAGAATTTGTGGAAAAGCCAAAACCACAAGAAGCTCCATCCAATTTGATAAATGCAGGTTTTTACATACTCGAGCCAAAAGTTATTGACATGATACCTGATGGTTTCTCAATGCTTGAACAGGATATTTTTCCAAAACTCGCAAAGCAAGGCTCTTTGCGAGGATTTCCTTTTGCAGGGCAATGGTTCGATATTGGCAACTTAGAAAGGTACGAGATCGCAAAAAAGAGATGGGGGGGCATAAGTCTACACGATGAAAATGAATAAGGTAATTTTCGTAATTTTTGTTTTTATGCTATTGTTTTCTTATGGGTGTACTGATAAAGAAGCAAAGAAACAGGAAGAATATAATAAATGTGCATCTGTTTGCGCTTCTGTACTGGGAGAGGATTTTGTTACGATGGAACTGTGCAGGGAAGAGTGCCAAAAAAAGTTTTTGGAGGAATGATAGACCATTGGTTTAATCAATCATCAGAAAAATGAACAAAAAAGCGCTTAAACAAAAAGTAGATGAATTTCTTAAAGACAAAACAAAGAAAAAGATTACATTAGAAGTTCCACCTGATTTCTCAATCTACTGGATAAGAAATCCACTAAGTGCCTGGTTCAGAAAACTTGCTTTGTTAATTCTTTCAAAAGTCCCTCCAATGCATTTTAAAACATGGCTTTTTAGATTAATGGGTTATGATTTCAGGAGAGATGTTTGCTTGCCTGGTTTTATCTATATTGATGAATACTTCCCAGAACTCATCAGGCTAGATAAAGGGGTTCTTGTTGGTGGCATGACTACAATAAAGCCATGGTCATTGAAGAATAACAAGCTAACATTAGGCAGAATTCACATTGCAAGAAGAACTTTGTTAGGTGGCTGGGCTAAAGTAGGACCAGGTGTTACCATCTATGAGCATGTAATAGCAGGAATAGAAGCTGAAATTACAAGGGACGTTCCTAAGGACAGTTTTGTCGTGGGCAATGACAGGGTCCTGAAGACCTGGACTAAGGAAGAAATCGAAAGGCATTTTGGTGAAAGTACTCATGACCCAAAATTTGGAAAAAAGGTAAGGCAATTAACAAAAAAATTCAGAAAAAACAAGGGCTTGAGAACAATACACTTCAGGAATAATGGCAATAGGTTAAATGCTGGTTGCGAGTGGTGGAGGGCAAGACCCGTATGGAGGATTTATTATAATGGAATCTTTGTAGAAAGCTCATTGCTAATGCCTTTTGAATCAATAAGAAAATTGCTCTACAAGCTAATGGGCGTTAAATTCGGCAAAAATGTCAAGCTTGGAAAAAGAGTCTCTTTCGATCATATATATGGTGATATGGTAAAAGTTGGCAATAATGTGATTATTGAGGATGATGTTTTTTTTGATGGCCACGAGTACACAACAACGGAAACAGTATATGGTAAGACCCTAGTAAAGGATAATGCTCATCTTAAAAAAGGATGCTATATAAGGGAAGGGCTAATAATAGGCAAGAATGCTGTTATTGAGGAAAAAGCTGTTGTGATGAAGGATATCAATGACAATGAAATATTTTATGAAGATGGAAGTATAGATCATTCAGAGGCTTCAAGAGAAGAACAGCCCCATAATTGGGCAAGTCCTTCTCAATATATTCGTAGGGTCAGTGAAATCGAAGGAAAAAGCTTTGTTAGGGGAGTGAAAGGATTATGGTATTTAGCCTTGGCTCTTGCAGATATAACTCCAAAAGGCCATGAAAATCCCTACAACAAAATTGACCGGGGTGCTTCTACTATATATCTATCAGGCTATCTTTCAGTTCCAAGAAGCATTGATACATTTGAGAGACATTCAGGTTTAAGTGTTGCTTATACAGCTACTACTGATGTTAATGAATTAGATAGAATAATTGACTATGCTGTTTCAAAACATGGCTGGGTAAATGTTATAGGCTTTAGTGATGGTGGTAAACTTATAGAGAACTATATTAACGCACATGGAGACTCAAAAGTTAGTCATTTTTATGCTATTGCAACTAATCCTGTTAGAGCTGTCACCAATAAAGTAACTCATATTGTTGGAGACAGAGATATGTTGGCACCTATGGAAAGTGAATACCGTTCTACAGGAATAAATTATAAAACAGTCTATGGTGGCCATACTTTCATGTTTTCTGATAAGCGTACAATAGGCGAGATTGCAGATATTATTAATCCTGTAACTATTGCATCTCTATATAATCCCAGTAGCGCAAGCTTTTCTTTTAATTTGAAACCTGCTAATGATAATGCGCCATTCAGCATGAGAAAAGCAGCATAATATTCTTCAGACAAACCACAAGAAAGAGGAAGCTTCGGCTTCCTTTTTCTTTACCTAACATTCAACTTTCTAAATTCTTCTTTAAGCTTACAATGTTCCTATACGCAGTATAGGGTTATGGTAAGCGGAGTAGGGTATTTCGCACTAACACTTGAATAACACGAAAATTTATTAACTAATACATTTTATTATTTCCCCATGGTTATACAGACAGACGCAGACGGAACAATTTATCATGGAAACCTTTTAGTTTCATTAGGCTGGGCATATCTGTTTTATCTGCTGAAGAAAGGAAAGTATCTAGAGTTAATTGAACGACTGCTGCAATTGCCTCTTTTTTATTTTGTGTCATTTATTCCAAAATTTACATATACAGCATTTATCCCCTTCAAGGACTGCCCTCTTAGTTTAATTGATAAAATTGATAACAAATTAAATAAAAAATGGCTAAATCAGATTTCTAAGCTAAATCCAAAAAAAATAATCATAATAACCAGGCAGGAAAAAGCAGTGCTTTTAGGATTCATAAGCAGGAATAAAATCCTAAAAAAATTTAATTTTGAGATAATATCCAATGAAGCTCAAATTAAAAACAAAAAATTCACTGGAAAAGTAAATATAAGGATCACTCCAACCAGCAAATATAAATTTGTTAAGAAAGACTTGCTGTTTATAGGTGATTTCCATGATTACATGCGCTATGGATGTAAAAATAGAAATTTTATTTTGGTTTAAAAGCTTCTAAAAAAAGAAAATTAAATAAATGGCTGCAATAAACAATTCAAAAATGCTATCACAAATCTTCAAGGCATACGATGTAAGGGGAATTTACAATGAGAATCTTACAGAAGAGATAGCATACAACATAGGAAAGGCATTTGTTTCTTTTTTAAAATGCAAAGCTGTTGTAGTTGGCTATGACATGAGAATTTCTTCCCCAACACTTTCCAAGGCTTTTATGGATGGCGCTAATCAACAAGGCGCAGACTCAATTGATATTGGTTTAGTAAGCACAGATGGCCTGTATTTTGCTTCTGGTTTCTTGAAAAAACCTGCTGTCATGTTTACTGCTTCGCATAATCCTCAGCAATATAATGGAATCAAATTTTGCAAGGAAAATGCAGTTCCAATAAACCAAGATACAGGATTGCAAAAAATAAAGAGAATTATTGAGAAAGAAAATTATGAAAAAATTAAAGCAAAAGCAGGAAAAATAATAAAAAAAGATATTTTAGCTGAATATGTAAAGCATGTCAAAAAATTTATTGATGTGGATAAACTAGGAAAATTAAAGATTGCAGTTGACGCTGGCAATGGAATGGCCGGAAAAATTATCCCATTGGCCTATGATAATCTTCCTATAGAAATTATCCCGCTTTACTTTAAACTGGATGGGACTTTCCCCAATCACCCTGCTGACCCTTCAAAATATGAGAATTTAAAAGAACTGCAAAGTACTGTTAAAAAAGAAAAATATGACTTTGGCATGGCTTTTGATGGAGATGCTGACAGGATTTTTTTTGTTGATGAAAATGGCAGGATTATAAATTCTTCTTTGATATCTTCATTAGTAATAAAAAGAATTCTTAAAAAACACGGGAATGAGAAAATAATCTATAATCTAATCTGCAGCAAAGTTGTTCCGGAAACAATAAAGAAATACCATGGAAAAGCCTTGATTGAAAGAGTAGGCCATTCATTTATTAAGGATTCAATGAGGAAAACCAATGCAGTATTTGCTTGTGAGCATTCTGCGCATTATTACTTTAGGGACAATTTTCATGCAGACTCAGGTATAATTGCAAGCTTGATTGTATCCGAGATTATAAGCAAGGAAAACAAATCATTATCAAGCTTATTAAAAGAATTTGAAAAATATCATAAAATAGAGGAAACTAATTTTGAAGTTAAAGATAAAGATAAAAAATTAAAAGAAATTGAAAAAATATACAAAAAACAAAACCTAAAAAGCATCTCTAAGCTTGATGGCATTACTTTTGATTTTGGAAATTGGTGGTTTAATGTACGTCCCAGCAATACAGAACCTTTGTTAAGGTTAAATTTAGAAGCTGATACGCAAAAATTGATGGAAGAGAAGAAAAAAGAGCTGGTTAGGATTATCAGGAGTTCCTAAAATCAAAAATTTCAGCGTTCAAAGAAAAGCTATCATAAATAGAGATATCAGGCAGACTGTTTATGGGATTTAATGCTTGTATGCGTCCATTTTCATTTGCTGTAAGGCTCCTACGAACTGGAGAAGATTCAGTTCCTGAGGGAGAGACTTCCTTTTCCACATGTTTGCAGCACCATATTCCAAGGTTCGTTGTACATCGTTTCTTCCTACACCGTCAAAACGTTTGGACATATCTCCTCTAGCGTATTCTTGACCGAAAACAGATCCGAATAATTTTTCTCTCGAAGCGTCGCTTTTAGCATCACTTAAGTTGTCAACCATCCCGTTGAATAACGTAATGCAAGATTCATGGACAAAATAACAATTCTGATCAATTCCAAGATTTATGACAATAGGTTCTGCTTTTTTACCTAAACTCTCAAAGAAATTGTTTAGCCCAATCATTTTAGTAGTAACGTTATCAAATTCTAGAGCAAGAGTATAAATGGGGACATAGCCATGAGTCAATTTTAAATAATCTAGAAAGTTCTGTCCTGAAATCCTTTCTCTTTCTGAAACCAAAGCCCTTGATTTGGTAACATATCTTAGCTCAGCAGCAGTCATATCACCTAATCTTAATCTTATTTCCCTTTCAGTATACAAACCTTTTTTTAGTATACCTTCTCCTGCCCACTCAATTTCTTTTGGTCTCAATTCACTTAGTAAGTTTAATTTTGCTTCTTCATATCGGTGGAAACTGAACCTTTCAGCCGTTGCTCTATGCTGGGCCAGAATATCTACAATAGCCAGCTCTATAGACGTACCCATGGCCGGCTTTTTGCTCTTAGAGTTAAAAGAAAATATTGGATGGTCTCTATTCAAATAAACTGTGTTTGCGTTAGAATCATATCTCCCCATTGAATTAGAATCCAACTCAGTAAATTCCCATAAAGTTTCAGGGCTAATTTCTGGAATGGAGTCCAAAACTGCAAATCTCGTTAAAATGGAGTCTATAGATTCTGACAAAAGTTTGTTTACGCTGCTTTTACTTTCATATCGTCTGTTTTGGTCGTTGAATGTCCTAATTTCTCTTAGTACTCCCCTTAGCATATCAGTAAATTCTATGTAAGCTGGGTGTGTCTCTAAAAACCCACCACGTCCGAAATCTACTATTGAATCCAATCCGTCAGCATCGATTTCTGCAATTATCTTGGAAGCAACGGATGGATTTGCCAGGTCTCTAAGAAGTTTTGCAGGGTCTCCACATCCTCTCTTGTTAACATAAACATGGATTCCTTTTTGAGCTTGGTTTCTATCAAACAAATAAATCTCTCCTGTTACCCGACCCATATGAACTCCAGTTTCATCTATTTTCCATGCCATGCCCTTGTCATACTTTTTTGGTTCAAGTAAATCTCCGTTAATTGCGACGTTAAAATTATCTAGATGAATCGGTAACTCCCACTGAATTTTCTTTTTTAAATTGGCAAGACTTAATTGTGAACTATCAAACTTAAGATCTCTAATTGTAATTGATGTTTCATCAGGTTTATTTGAACAAAATGAAGTATATCCTACTTCCTCGTCAAGTTCTAACTTAGGTCCAAAAGTCTGATTAACCACTAGGGTCTGACCATCCTTAGTAGTTTCCAGTTCATAGCTCCCCCCCATTACAAAAATCAGAATAGAAGCAACACCATGACTTCCTATAGGTGTCCTACCCAAGGGGTGTCCTACCCAAGGGGGTCCTAACTTTTTCTCTTTTTTCACTGTCGCCAGACCTGAAAAAAGCTTCTAAACCTTGTTCATCCATGCCCCATCCATTGTCTTGAATCTGAAAAAGCTTTTCTGGTTGGTAGGCTAATTGAATAAACTGTCCATCAGCATCGTGAGAATTACAAAGAAGCTCTATCGCAGTGTGCAAGGGACCCCTATCCGCCCTATGTGCCACTGTCGTTAGAAGATCGTCCCAGACAGATCTGACTATAGTTCCAGCCATAGATCCTTCTAATCCTCCCCCGTTCATGCCATTTCTTTTCAGAGCTTGTTTAAATAATTTTCTAATGACACTACCATTTTAAAGTAGTTTATCTTAAGTTCCTTTTCTCCAAAAAACTTAACAAAGTGGCTATCGTTTATGGAGTTTAACATTCAAAGAAGACAGGATTGGTAAATCCATTAACTTGTGAACCTTTTTTATTTGGGAAAATTCGACTTTTAATTTTTTGTTTTCTATTAGCTGGAATAATACTCTTCCTCTAACTTCATCCCTGTTCTTTGCTTTTATGTTTGATGCAAACTTGCTCATATCCTATTTTTCATTGCCAACATAAAAATCATATGACACTAATTCATATTTTATGATCCTGGAATTCACATCAACATCTTTTGGGTCTGGAACGTTTCACTCACCAACCAATTAGATTAAAATAATAGAAAATTAACGATTATAAATAGCAGGATTATCAAAATTTTTACTTCCATTGCAACTACCGCTTTGATGCTCTATTTTTAATTGTGTATCTGAAGTCATTTGAACCAGAATCTTTCCAGTGGGTATCGGTTCATTTACCTTGCCAACATCTGCTGCCTGATAGCAGTAAATATTTCCATCTGCTGTAACTTGGCTAAATTCCCTATCGACAAATCCAGAATCTTTTGGTATGAATTTATATTTTCCAAAATCTGTAAAAATTCCTGCTACTGAAACTACCTGTACATCCGGGAAATCATTCTCATTTACAAAAGCTAAGTAAACATCCCAGTCAACTACATATTCTTCCTCGGCAGTTTCATGGAACCAATTACCTTTTAAGGTTCCTGGAACATCCTGCATAGTAATCCCGCATTGTTGTCCATCCTCTCTCTTAATTAAATCAAAAAATTGTTTTTGTAAATCTTCTCGGTAGTAATCATATGCACAATGTATAAACCGTGTTCTTGTAGGATGTCTTATGGGATTGGCAAAATCAAGCTCTTTCCTTAAATCTATCAATCCAAAATCAAAATTACCTTGCTTTAACCCAACTTCTCCCAGTAAAGTTCCTTCTTCTACCTTTTCCAGCAATATTTTAGTGCACGAATTTTCTTTTTGAACAGAATAATCTTCACATTCTACTTTATCCGTTATCTTGTTTAATTCTTCAGAAGTTGCTTTGACATGATTATAATATCCAATTACATCTTTGCACAATGCAAAATATATCGTATAATCAATTGGATCTTGTGTATCTCCTTTACCCCAGGAAACTTGAGTAATGTAAACATCTGCCGGAGCAAATAATGAGTAAGCATAATTGGTTTCATATTCGCCAAGATGCAGATAAGTATGATCTGTTGGAAAAGTATGGCCCGGTGGACCAATATTGCCTAATGGAGTTATTTCTTTGACATCACTTAAATCAACAGGAGTTGTAGTAAAGAATTTGTTTTCACAATCAGGAAGTGTTTCTCTTTCCTGTTCTGTTGGTATTTCTGAGTTGGTTCTTCTTACTATTTCAGCACGTAAACCTTTTGGAGTTTCTGATTCTTGATATTGTTGCTCTTCTCCATGGATTTCTGGAACAAATTCTTCATTATCATCTGGAAATTCCGCTGCTGTCTTGTCTGAATCAGTAACTGCAATTTGCCCACAACCATAAATAAGCAGAATTATCCCTAATAACAATATCACACTCTTTTTCATTATAGAATATTATCTTCTATTTAATGATATAAAAAAGTATTGGCGAAAGGTTTGCATAACTGCATTTTATTCATAAAAGGTGCATAAAATGTTAGTTATACAAATATTTATTACGGTCCTGCTGACGCACTTTTCTGATTACCTTTAAATTTTCCATCAAAGAAAAATCCCAATCTCTTCGTAAAAGCAAGGGTTTAACTTTAATTAGACAAAGAGGCACTATTTTAATAATTCCTTAGAACTTTACGCCTCGCCAATGCGCCCGGCATTTATTAGGATACTAGGCATTAAGAACACGTTCGCATTGTTTCGTGGATTTCTGCAAAAGCTTTTATATTTTAAGTATATAGCTTAATTAAATATGGTGCGTGTCCTTTCAACTAAAGAGTTTGATGCTTGGGAAAGACTTCTTCCTAAAGAATATCAACAACAGATAAAGCAGATAATTAAAGAACTAAAGAAAACTCACGATACTGGAAAGCCGTTAGGTTATCCTTTCTTTAGAGAAAAGAAGCTCGGTAAATATAGGGTTTATTTTCTTGTTTATGGGGATATTGATACTGTATTGTTGATAACTATTAGCGATAAGAAAACACAGCAAGACACTATTGGCAAAATAAAGAAAGATTTGGATTCCTATAAGGATTTAATAAAGAAAAATCTTTAGCGTTCTCTTAATCTGCCTTTTGCAGCATCTTCTAAGCCGCGTTTTATGCTTAGATGTAATTCGTCCTGTGCTACTTGCTCTAAGCGTTTTAAGTACTCATACTCTTCCTTTGGTATTGTTACCGTTTCCATAGTTAAATATCTATATTAAGGTATATAAATATCTTTTGTTTTTGGATACTGTCTAATCTGAGACTGTCACATAAAGGCTGACACAAAGAAGCTGATGCTGATTTACCACCGCCCCTCATATTTTCTTCAACTCAAGACTTAGCCCTGAACTTCTTCCTTACCTGATTAAAAATAATCTCGCCAAGCTTAGTAAGGCCAAAAAGCTTATTCTTGCGATGATCAGGATTATGACACACAACCAGCTTCATTTCTTCTAATTCTCTTAAAGTTCTGCTAATCTGCGATGCTTTGGCTTTAAGCTCTTTCTCTAATTCTCTTGGTGTATGGGTCATCCTGCCAAGATGATGCAGTATAGCCTCCCTATAAGAGCTTGCTTCTACCCTGGCTATCAGCAGCCACTGTTTCTTAGTAGGCATAATAAGAATTATATGTTTAGCTATTATTAAATTCTTTATTCTTACTTATTTAACACTTACTTAACAAAAGTTATAAGCTGCGATTTCCATCCGGTCTTTGACCGGTGGAAGCGA
>CEPV01077527.1_pt1 | contig 11079 bp, 7 predicted proteins | sample 530451 | NCBI WGS metagenome assembly CEPV01 (sample SAMEA2620097, study PRJEB7988) | marine metagenome | isolation source: saline water (ENVO:00002010), including | reverse complement strand
GAGCTGCCCGTGCAGGGACCACTCGACACGGTCATCGTCGACGAGGCGGATCACGTGCTCATCGACCAGGACCGGACGCCCCTCATCATCTCCGGCGAAGAGGCCGAGGATTCCGGTGGATTCCGGTCGGCGCACGATGCGGTGGAGCAGCTACTCGCGCTGCACGCGAAGCAGGTTCGCCTAGCCGAGGCCAACGTCCTGTTCGACACAGACGAGGCCCGCGCCGGCGAAGATCATGCCATGCTTTACGCGGCGGACCCCGAGAGCGCTGTGCTTCGGGACGCGGTCGCGAAAAGCGGCATGAGCCGGCACAAGCTGATGGCGATGCTGGACGAAATGCACGACGAACCAGGCACGGGGGCGTACGAGCAGCGCTTCTACTACGTAACCGATGCGACGCGAAGCTCCGTCCGCTTCACCCAGCGTGGAGAGGAGTTCCTAGCGCATTTACTCGGGCAACCCCAATCCGACTCGCCACAACTCCGAGACGACCCGTGGACTGGTCCGGACTTAACCGACCTGGCTCAACGGAACGTCGACGGCAAGAGCACGGACCAAAGCCGCTGGGAGGCTGCTCTCGGCATGGTTCACCAACTGCTGAGAGCGCACACGCTGTTCAAGCGCGACATCGACTACGTCGTCGCGGACGGCAGGGTCGTCATCGTGGACCCGATGAACGGTCGGCTGTTGCCGGACAACCGGTATCTTCACGGCCTCCAGGCTGCCCTGGAGGCCAAAGAAGGGCTCGATCCAAGGTCTGAGACGGAGACGATCGCCCAGATCACTGTTTCGGGGCTCATAAGCCGATACGCCAGAGTCAGCGGTCTCACCGGAACCGCCACCGAAGCGAGGGACGAATTCGACCGGACCTACGGGCTCGAAACCGTGAAGGTCGCCCCAACGCATCCCAAACGCCGGGTCGACGAAGCTCCCGAGATCTTCGCCTCGAATCAAGACCTGCAAGCGGCGATGATCGACCAGGTGAACAACTGGCGGACAATCGGCAGACCGGTCTTGATCGGCACGGTGTCCGTCAGGCAGTCCGAGGAGATCAGCGAGCTGCTGAATCGAGCAGGGATCGAACACAGCTTGCTCAACGCGGTCACGAGCGAATGGGAAGCCAAGATCGTCCGAGATGCCGGACAATTCGGAGCCATGACTGTCTCAACGAACATGGCAGGGCGCGGGACCGACATCATCATCGAACCAGGATTGGGCGATCAAATCGTGACCGCCTGCCTCGACCGTGTGACCGCCATTCTGGCCGAACGACCAAAATCGACGGTGGCATTGCGGTGTGGGACGAGCGAGGAAGCGGAGCTCATCGCCGAGGCCGCCGCCCAGACGGGCCTCAGGGTTTCGCGCGCCTGGGACGGTTCGAAGACGAAAACGGTTCGCGTGTCGAACACCCTCTGCGTGGCCGAACTCGTAGATGACCGCGACACCATCGAATTCGGCCTTGGGCTGTGCGTGATCGGCGTCGCCCTGCACCAGAGCGGACGGGTCGACAGGCAGCTCAGAGGCAGGGCAGGCCGTCAGGGCGCGTTCGGCGCGTCAAAGGTCTTGGCATCGCTTCAAGAGGACCCCATCGCGTTCAGTCGCCAAGCCCCGACGTTGAACAGGCTCGCCCGGATCGCTTCCGCTCATGACAGCGGGCCGAATACCCGGATTGGCCGTTCGCTTCGCCAACTGCAAGAAGAGGCCGCCGCGGACAGACGGGCGGCCCACGAGGCGTCTCGTGACTATACGGCGGTGCTCGAACACCAGACGCTGACGTACTATCGGGCAAGGCAGCTCATTCTGACCGATGCCGCGTGGTCCGATTCATGTGAGGACATGGCCCGAACGTGGGCCGAGCAGTTCGTCTCGGAGCGGTTCGGGGAAGTGTACAAAGTAGGATATCTCACCGTTTTCGAGAAGCTGGTCGCGCGGCTTTGGTCCGATCTTGGCATCGATTGCGATGGGTTGTTCGGAGCAGGCGAGGTCGCGATCTCGGACGCGTTGACCGAACTGCTGACTGGCAGGCTTGCCGAGATTCGCGTTCAGTTGGGCGACGACGCATATGACGACCATTCTCGAACGCTCCTGGTCAGGGCTGCGGACCAACTGTGGCCCGGACATCTGTCCCACCTCCGCGACGTTGCCCTCAGCACGGCAATCGCTGGGCCGACTCATCGAGAAGCCGCCGCCCATTTCGCCGGTTTCGCTCGCGACGCATATCGGGAGCTGGTCTCAGCAGCGTGGCGTCGAGCTCTGCCAGAGATTCTGACGTTGCATTTCGAGGGTCATGGTCAACCACCGTCAGAGAAACCAACCCCAGTCTCGGAAGAGATCCTGAGCCTACTTGCCTAGGGAAAGGGAGAGATTACCATGAGCCGACGCACCAAGATGACTCGTCCCTCGATGGCGGCCCTGGCCAGCGCGGCACTGCTGGCGGGACCTGTCGCCGCGGCGTGCTCCCCCGGCCCCACTTACGAGGACTGGGCGGCAACTGACGGCGCCTCGGGCCGCATCAACCTGGACGAGGTCCAGAAAGCCTTCAAGGACTCCGAGGGCACTTCCGATTTCGAGAAACGGGTGAACGAGATCTACGAAGGCGACGGGATCGTCCTCATCCGCGCCCAACAGGACGGCGAGACGCTGACGTTGGAAGGGTGGGAGGACCTCGACGGCAGCAAGGCGATTGAGGATGCCAGCGACGACATCCTGTTCTCGATCGTGCGCGACCACGACCGCCAGCACGAACTTCGCGGCCACGGCTCGAACGGCTACTATCGTAGCGGTTTCGGCGGCGGCGACTTCCTGTTCACCTACATGATGATATCGGCGCTTTCGCCGCGCGGATACTACTACTCAACGCCAGTCAACCGTTACGGCACGATGCAGAATAACCGCACCAACTACCGGTCGTCCGCCGGGTACCGTAGCCAGGTCTCGAAGAACACCTCGTACTTCAGCAAACAGAAGTCGTTCCAAGGGTCCAAGTACACCAACGCCACCAAGAGCACGGCCCGCAACAGCTACCTGAACTCCCAGAAGACCTCGGGCAGTTTCAAAAGCAGCGGCACCGGCGTCCGGAGCAGTTGGGGCTCAAACTCTCGGACGAGCGCTTCGCGGAGTTCCGGCGGCTTCCGAGGCGGGGGCGGCGGCGCCCGAATCGTGGGGTTCGTCAGACCCAGCCTGAGATGAGCGAAGGCACGCTTAGGGTTAGCTTGACCCTGGGCGCCATGCCGCCCTCAGACGCCTTTTGGATCGACTTGCCGTTGTCAGCGGCGGACATGAGCCTCACGTCGCTGATGGACCGGCTCTGCCCCGCCTCGGATGCGGACGCCGACGCGGTTCGCGCGGAGTTGGACATTCGCGCGAATCCGGACCTTCCGGATATGTACGATGTCTTGCGGGGCCTGATCGACCACTGGAGGGCCGGCACGTCGCGGATCACCTTTCGAACTCCCGCCGGCGTCGAAGCTAATCCGTCACTGCCCGTTTCTTGCTGGTTTGTCCCGTGGTCAGCCGAGGCGCCGTCTTCCGCGGTCGATCGGTCGCTCAACCTCAGTTTGGAGCACCGATTCGACGCTCTCGCCGCCTACGAGATTGACGGGGGCGATCGCGAAGGTTTCATGGGCTGGATGCGGGCATGCATGCTCATCTACTTCTTGGACAAGCACGGATTCGTACTGCCTGTGCACGCCAGCGACGATTTGTACGCGGCACTGCTGCAGATGGCCGGGCCCCTACAAGACCGGGGGTTCATCGAACCGTCGCCTGGCGGACACATGCTCGACATCAGCGACGAAGGACGGGCTTTCATCGCAGAGATGATGGACGAGGCGGAAGCCTACATCGGCGCATTCGACGCGTTCGGCGACGTCGTGCCGCCTCAGGGCAAGCGCCCCATCGAGTTCGCCACGGGCAGGGGGCTCGACTTGCGGGTGCAGGTCTTCGACGTCGAGGGCATCGACGCGTACAGGGCCGTCTTCCTGCTGCGGCTGTACGACGGCTCTCTCGACGAATTCAGGTCGGAATGGCGAAAAAGCGTCACGGACGACGAGTTCCTGAACTGGGTGATCGAGCCAGCGGTCGACTTCGATGCGGTGGAAGATGACGATCTGGTCGAGATCATAGCGGCCGCCGAGAACGCGGACACCGTGGGCGGTGACATCTAGCGTAGGGCCCACGACATCGCGGTCGGCGCTAAGCGCTCGCCCACCAACGGTTAACGCGCCGCCTTGATTCTGGCGACCTCCGCATCCAGCATCGCCCGGCCGAAACCAAGATCCTCGAGCCGGACGAGATCTTGCTCAGCCTCTGTGTCTCGACCGAGGAGAGTATACGCAATAACACGGCTGGCATATGCTTGTGTGAGTTGTGGATCGATTCTGATGGCAACGGTAAGATCGTCGACCGCCCCTTCGTTGTTGCCCATATCGAGGTAGACGATGCTCCTGTTGACGTAGGCCATGGCAAACCTGGGACTCAATCGGATGGCTTCATTGTAGTTTTCGAGAGCCATCTCGGGCTGTCCGAGGTTGTCTCGGACGAAGCCTCGGTTCATGTATGCCTGGGCATCTCCCGGATTGAGTTGGATGACGCGGTCGAGGTCTTCGACAGCGAATTGGTATTCGCCCTTTTTGGCGTTGAGAATGCTTCGGTTGTAGTAGGCGCCGGCGAGTTCAGGATCGAGTTTGATCGCCTCGTCGTAATCTTCGAAGGCGCGTTCAAGTTGTCCCAAGCCGTCGTAGGCAATGCCGCGATTCACGTAGGCGACAGCTTGGGGGTCCAATCTGATGGCCTCGTCGTAGTCTTCAATGGCCCGCTCGGGTTCTCCCAGGGTGTCGTAGGCGTTGCCGCGATTCATGTACGCCGAAGCGAACTCAGGGTCTTCCAAGATGGCCTTGTCGTACTGTTCGATGGCTTCTTTCGGAAATCCGAGTTCTTGGATTTCCACGCCGTCATTGAAGAACCTCTCGGCTTCGTTCGTCCCCCCGCATGCCGCGATTAACAGCGCCGCGATAGACGCGGCCAATGTGAGTATCAGATGTCTCTTCAATTATCACCTCGCCCGCGCGACCTGACTCGCGAAGGCTTTGTATTCGTTGGATCAGATGACGCAGTTCGAATTCCAGATAGGCGCGTCAAAGCGGCAAACACATCCGTACCGTCGACGCGGCATCCTATCTCGGCGACATCTCGACCAACTCGGAACTACGCGGCGCCGCAATCGCCAACGGCATGAGACGCCAACAGCCTAGACGAAATCACGCCGCTGTGGAAGCCGGGGCTGTCTCAACTGAAGGTCTCGGCCGGATTATTCCGAGCGTCTGGACCCGTGCTACGCACGCCACTCACATCGCTCAAAGCCACGCGATAACTACGCACGCCGCCGGTTCAACCGCCAGCCGCCAGCGCTCCGACCCGATATGCCATCCGCGTAACCAGGTGTCGGTCCGAACAGCTACAGCGCAAAGAACAGTATCAGGCTCACGCTGATGACCATCGCGCTCACGATGAAGGCGACGCCAAGGTTCCGGTCCACCGCAAGCTCGTGGGCCACGGAGACCTTAGGGAACAGCACCAGATCGGTGATTCTGCGGACCACAAAGAGCAGGACAAAGCCAACCACTGCGTATACCAAGAAGCCGGCCAGCGCATCCTCCCAGGTCGTGAATTCTCCGAAGACAGCCTTGAACACAACCAGCCCGATGGCGACGAGGTTGCCTGCCAGCGCCACACCCACTGCCGCATTGCCGTGTTCTATTTCGTCGTGCAGGTCGTACGAGGTCGTCATTTCATAGAACAGCGTGTACAGGATTAACGCGGCCAGACCCAATCCCAGGAATGCCAGGGAGGTCTCGGGGCCACCGCCCTCGCCGGAGATGGAGCCGGCGATGATCAAGCCGACCGCGACGTAGACGGCTGCCTCGACGGCCCCGGTGCCAACATTGTGGTCGTCGATGATCTCCTTCTCTGTGCTGAACTGGTGCAGCACGAGTTTGTCGACTACCATGCGGGCTACGTTCAGGATCACGATGCCGATGCCCGTGTAGATCAGCACTCTGAGGACATCTTCCCAGTAGTCTGACGTGAAACCGAGACCCGAGTCCAGGATCAACCTGAACGGCTGGTACATTGCGCCAAGGAAGACGATGACGATGCCCAGATAGTATCCTGTGATGCTCAGCGCAAGAGCCACGTTGTCGTGAGTCCTGAGCTGCTCTTGAATCTTGTAGGGCGTGAGAAAATCCTGGACGAGCCTTGCGAAGACGAGCAGGACGATGCCCATCCCGACGTATACGAGGCCTCTTGGAATCTGCTCCAGTACGTCGACGAATGCGTCAGCCATAATCTCCCCCTTCTACAGCCCGGCTCTACTTGCCATACACGCGAACAATGTGCGGGGACACGGTGACGGATATGTAGGCTTCAAACGGTCTGCCTTCCCACTTGACTGCAGAAAGGCCGTGCTCTCCGTCTTCGGTCCCGAAGTCCCAAAGCCAGAACCCTTCGCCGGCGCCAACGTCGTCCTTGTAATACAAGACCTCGTAGCTGTTCCGGTAGAAGTATTTCCGGCCGTCATACTCCACGAAGTTCTCTATGGATTTGTTATCGTCCCACTCAGATAGAGTTCGTTCGTCCAATCCGACTTCGGACAACCCCAGTGCATCGTCATGCTCGGTGACGACGATCAACAGTTCGGCGCCGTCGTGCCACTCGATGGAGACTCGCCGGTCGCCGTCAACTGCGATGAGCTCGTACGCCTTGCCAAAGGCGCTCTCAAGTCGATTCTTGCTCTCGACGATGAAGTAGGCGTCCTCGAACGTCGGGGAGAACCCGGGTATGACCACCACGTCGTCCACGCCCGCCGACCTGATCGAGTCGTCTTTCGGCGCCTGACCGGGATCTGAGCGACGTTTTCGTTTTCCGAACAGCGATCTGAACATTGCTCCCCGCAAAAATCAATCCGACGGAACCGCAGTAGCCTTGATTCTACTACAAAGGCGGTCTTGGGTGAGCTACCTTGGGGTTCACGAATTCGCTCTTTCGTAGTCAGGCCGCCGTTCGACGCGGAGCCGCCCGATATCGAGTTGCACTGCCTATCGTTCACGCGTGCCGGCTCTCTGCCGGATCACCCGTCCCGGACATTCTTCATCGTGCCTTAATCGGGCTTTCGTTGCGAGCGGGATTGCCGAGAGGTGCACGAGGCTGTCAGTCACGGATGATTGACACGACATATGCCCTCTGCTAGCATTGCGACACAGTGGACGAATCCGACATATCTCCTAAAGTCATTGCGCCTCGGCGCGGCTTCGGCGGCGCCTCAAAGAGGCGTTTTTTGTTTTTGGCCCCATGATCACTCCACCGGCGATCGTCCTGGCCGCCGGTCAGGGCAGGCGAATGAGGTCCGACACCCCCAAAGTGCTGCACGCGTTGTGCGGCCGCGCGATGGTGGGCATTGTCGTCGACAACGCGACTTCGGCCGGCATCGGTCCCGTCGTCGTCGTGACCGCGCCCAACGCGGCGGCGGTTCGAGACACGCTTGACGATTCGGTTCGATACGCAGTTCAGGACGAACCTCTTGGAACCGGTCATGCGGTATTGCAAGCCCGCGGCATGGTCCCCACGAATGGGGACGTAGTGTTGCTCAACGGGGACGTGCCTCTCGTCAAGCCGGAGACTCTCAAGGCTCTCTTGCAGCGCCATGCGGAGAAGGAAGCGGTCCTCACTCTCTTGACGTCGACCCTCACCGAGCCTGACGGCCTCGGCCGTGTGGTCAGGGCCGGCGACGGGGCGATCACGGAGGTCGTCGAAGAGAAAGTGTCCTCCAACCGGATTGCGGCCCTAACGGAGATCAACGCCGGGGTCTACTGTGTCCAGTCCCGCTGGCTGTGGGACACCCTTCCCACGCTTCAGCCTTCCGAAACCGGCGAGATATTCCTCACCGAGTTGGTGGACGTCGCGTCAAAGCAAGGACTCACCGTCGAATCGGTCCAAACAACGGATGGAGCGGAAGCGTTTGGGATAAACAACAGGATTGAGCTCGCTCGCGCCGAGGGCGTGCTGCGGAAACGCATCCGTGAACACTGGATGCTCGAGGGCGTGACGATGCCCGACCCCGACTCGGTGTACATCGACTACGCCGCTGCCATCGGTCAGGACGCTGTCATACTCCCCAACACGCACATAAACGGGCGCACGGCGATCGGCCAGCGATGCGAAATCGGGCCAAACGCGATCGTGTCTGATTCGACGCTGGGCTCCGACTGCAAAATACGGGCGTCGGTCATCAATGAAGCCGTCCTCGAGGATCACGTCGATGTTGGCCCGTTCAGCCATCTGCGCGCCGGGACCTACCTGGAGTCGAACGTCCACATCGGCAATTACTGCGAAGTCAAGAACAGCCGGTTGGGCAGAGGGGCGAAATCAGGACATTTCAGTTATTTGGGTGATGCAAAGATCGGCTCGAACGTCAATATCGGCGCGGGCTCGATAACGTGCAACTTCGACGGCGAAAAAAAGAATCTCACCATAATCGGCGACGACGCGTTCATCGGGTGCGACACCATGTTGGTCGCGCCTGTAACGATAGGCGCAAGATCCTACACCGGCACGGGTTCGGTCATCAACAAGGACGTCCCGCCCGATTCTGGAGCGATCGGCGCTCCAGCTAGGATCATAGCGAGAAAGCGACCGGACCCATAGGCCCGCAACACGGGCAATTGCCCAAGGGGCATTTCTGAGCGACTGCATTGGAGACTGACAGTACGTTATCGGCGTTAGCGCTGGCGATTTCAATTGCCGTGTTCGGCATGACTGAAATCGCCGCGACCGTCATCGCCTTCACTCTACGAGTCCGGACCGGAATTCTCAGTCCGGAGCCGGTCGAAGACGACCGCGACATGGAGGTTTTGCGCCACATCCCCGGCGGCCCTACCGCTCCTCTCCGGCTTTTGAACCTCGCAGCAGTCACCGCAACCGTGCTGTCCATGGCTGCCCTCGTCGTATCCCGATCAGGCACCAACTGGGTTCTGATCTCCGTTGTGGAGACCGGCACATTGGCCGGGTTGGGGCTTCTTCTGGCTGTCTCGCGTGCGGTGGCGATAGTCTGGTCCAACGCATTGATGTCCACGGCTTACCGTTTGACGCGCGCTTTGTCGTTTCCGCTGTACCCGATACTGCTGGCGCAATCCGTCCTGCTCAGAGGCTTTCCCTGGAACCCTCAGAGCGAGGACCCATCGGAAGATCGGGGCATCGAGTTGGACCTTGACGTCACGACGACGCCTGAAGCCCTGGACGAACACGAGGTGCGCATGATCAAGGCGGTCGTGCAACTCGACACCACCGTCGCGCGCGAGATCATGGTCCCCAGGGTTGACGTGGTCGCCGCCGAAGCCGACACGCCCATCAACCTTCTGGCGGAACAGATGCTTGAGGGAGGCCATAGTCGAATCCCGGTGTTCACGACCGATTTAGACCACATCGACGGCATCGCTCACGCTCGAGACATTCTGCAGTACCTCTCCGACAGCGAGGCTTTGTCCGAGCTGACCGCGTTGCAGGTCGCGAGGCCCACCCTGTTTATTCCGGAGTCGAAAACCCTCGAGGAACTGCTGGACGAGTTCCAAGAAAAACGGGTCCACCTCGCGGTTGTCGTCGACGAGTACGGCGGCGTCGAAGGCATCGTCACTATCGAAGATTTGCTCGAGGAGATCGTGGGCGAAATTCAGGACGAGTTCGACGTCAGCGAGCCGGAAATCCAACCAATCGGGATCGATGAATACCTAGTCGATGCCCGGCTCAATATTGACGAGTTCAACGAGGCGCTTCAGGTCTCAGTGGAAAACGACGGATTCGACACTGTCGGTGGGTTCGTGTTTGAGCGCTTGGGCACGATTCCCAGCGTTGGCGACTTCGTCCAGTACGACGGCCTCAGGATCGAGGTGATGTCAACGCTGGGCAGACGCATGAAGATGCTGAAGGTGACGCGAACGAGCTGACGCGAACGGAGTATCGATGCGTTCCCTTTGGCCAACCGGATCGACTTTCTGGCGGGTTGCTTCGAAAGTGTGATCTGGACTCGCGGCGCGCAGAACGACATTGTGGATTTAGTGAGTTGCGACGCTGGTAGCATCGTTCGGGCCAGTGGTCCGTCGAGCGGCCCATGCGGTCTGTATTTGTCGGCGTGTAGCCTCTTTCGAAGACAACGGATTTGGGACAGTTGCCACGCAGGACCGTCCATCATTCATGGCCCTGTGCTTGGGTAGCACGCGGAGCGGCCCGTGCGAACCGCGAAGTGTGCCCACGCCAGGCATGTCGGCCCGATCGCGAACCGCGCATTGCCGCCGCGCGAACCGAACATAGCCGTCGCAGCGATTCAATAAAGGGCGCCTAGTGAACAGCCAGGCCAACGTCCGCGGGCGTCGTGGGATGTCACATCTGGCAGGCGTCGTCTTTACGCTCTCGCCACGCTCCTGCTTCTCAAAGATTGCGAAGGGATGGGCGCGAGCAGAACCTGACGCAACACACGACGCCCCTAACGCGTTATGGTTGGAGGCATCGATTCGAGACTCAAACAGTCTGAATGGGTTGCGAAGGCCAAGGTGAAGCGGGTGGCGCGCCAGTGTTCTACCGCTTGAGGATCACCAATCGGGCAGCGCATGCACCCGCGCGGCCATATGGAGAGCGCTCTCGCTAACAACGCTGCAGTGTCGCTGGGCGCCACGAAGCGAGTGAATGCGAACGGCGGCGAGGTTGCGCCACAAAACGATGCCCCTGACTGTTGTTCGTCAGGGGCATCGCATCCGTTTCAAGCTGTTCTCGGCTTACGTCCGGCCAAGCTAGGAGTGACGCTACTTGCTCTCTAGAATCACCAATGGCGCCGTCGCGGTCGAACCGTCGGAACCGATTGCCTGCAGCGTGTACGTGCCTGCGTCCAGGGTATTCGTGGCATCGGTCGAGAACGCGCCGGAGTCGTTGGCCATGGCGCTAGCAACTATTCGATCGCTGCCGCCAGATGCGCCGACCGCCAGCATCACCACTGCTTCTCCGCTGTTGAAGCCCGCGCCCCACAGTGAGATGCGA
>CEPV01000171.1_pt1 | contig 11085 bp, 6 predicted proteins | sample 530451 | NCBI WGS metagenome assembly CEPV01 (sample SAMEA2620097, study PRJEB7988) | marine metagenome | isolation source: saline water (ENVO:00002010), including | reverse complement strand
GCGGGATTTGCTGCGGTGGATGTCACGATGTCTGATCTTAAAGAAGGACGCCACCACCTCAAAGACTTCCAGGGTCTTGCGGCCTGCGGGGGTTTTTCCTTTGGCGATGTGCTGGGAGCAGGACAGGGCTGGGCCAAGTCGATTCTCTTTGAGCCCAGAATGCGCGAACGCTTTGAACAGTTCTTCGCCCGTGAGGAGATATTTGCGCTGGGAGTCTGCAACGGCTGTCAGATGATGGCGGCGCTCAAGGAATTGATCCCCGGTGCGCAGCACTGGCCGCAGTTTGTGGCCAATGAGTCGGGCCAGTTTGAGTCAAGGGTCATCATGGTCGAGGTACTGCCAAGCGATTCGGTGCTCTTTGCAGATATGACCGGCACCCGGATTCCGGTCGTGGTGGCACACGGCGAGGGCCGCGCGCAGTTCGCCCAAGATGCCCTGACGACGCTTCGCGCCAGGAATCAGTTAAGCCTCCGGTTTGTCGATAACCACGGCAGGACTACCGAGCGCTATCCGTTTAATCCCAATGGATCAGCAGACGCCGTGACGGGACTCTCGGCAGCCGATGGCCGGGTGACCATCATGATGCCGCACCCCGAGCGCAATTTCCGTACGGTCACCAACTCCTGGCACCCGGGGGACTGGGGTGAGCACGGACCCTGGCTCAGGATATTTCAGAACGCAAGGGCGTTTGTCGGCTGATACCCTTTACGTATTCGGGATCCAAAATCACATGGCGCTGTAAGAGGGCCCGCCGCCGCCCTCGGGTGTGACCCAGGTAATGTTCTGGCTCGGGTCCTTGATATCACAGGTCTTGCAGTGAATGCAGTTTTGCGCATTGATCTGGAAGCGCTGCTCTGAGCCTTCTTCGACGATTTCGTAGACGCCGGCCGGGCAGTAGCGTTGTGCCGGTTCCGCCCACTTGGGCAGATTCGTTCTGATCGGAATTTCACTATCCGTGAGGCAAAGATGTACCGGCTGGTCTTCCTCGTGATTGGTGTTGCTTAGAAACACCGAGCTGTTTTTGTCGAAGGTCAGCACGCCGTCGGGTTTGGGATATTCAATCGGCGTGACCTTGCCGCTTTCCTTGAGTGACGCATGATCCCAGGAGCGGTCCTTGAGGGTGAACGGCATCTTGCCGCGCAGCCAGTTCTGGTCGACATAATTGAAGGCGCCCCCAAGATACGGCCCGAACTTGTGCAATGCCGGGCCGAAGTTGCGCGCGGCTTTGAGTTCGGGATAGAGCCACGAGCAGCGCATGTGCGAATCGTAATGGGTGTGGTCCTTGCCGCCGGGGTCTCCGTCCAGCAGCACCTGGATGATGGTATCCGCCGCCAGCATGCCGGATTTCATCGCGGTGTGGGTCCCTTTGATCTTGGCGAAGTTCATTGTGCCGGCATCACATCCAACGAGGAAGGCCCCGGGCAGGGACATCTTCGGCAGCGAATTAAAGCCGCCCTTGGTAATGGCGCGCGCGCCATAGGAGAGCCGTTCGCCGCCTGCCAGGGTCGGCGCAATGATCGAATGGGTTTTGAAGCGCTGCAACTCATCGAAAGGACTGAGGTAAGGGTTGGCGTAGTTGAGATCCACAATCAGCCCAAGCGCGACCTGGCAGTCCTCGAGGTGGTAGAGGAATACACCGCCCGAGGCCTGGTTTTCTGATAAAGGCCACCCGGCTCCGTGTATGACGAGCCCTGGCTGATGCAGCGAAGGGTCGACCCGCCACAACTCCTTCAAGCCAATGCCGTAGTGCTGAGGAGAGCGGTCGTGATCAAGTGCATACTGCTCGATGAGCTGCTTGCCAAGATGCCCCCGGCAGCCTTCGGCAAACACCGTGTACTTGGCGTGCAGTTCCATACCGGGTTCATAAGCGGCTTTGGGCTCGCCGTCTTTGCCCCGACCCATCTCCCCGGTGGCAACGCCTTTGACCCCACCTGTGTCATCAAACAGCACCTCACTGGCAGGAAAGCCGGGGTAAATCTCGACCCCGAGCGCCTCGGCCTGCTCACCCAGCCAGCGCACCACCTGGCCGAGGCTGACGATGTAATTGCCGTGGTTGTGCATGGTGCGCGGTGCCAGAGCATGCGCAATCTTGACGGCTTTTTGCGGTCCCGTGAAAAAGTAGATCTCATCGCGGGTCACCGGGGTATTCAGCGGTGCGCCCCGTTCCGCCCAGTCCGGGAAGAGTTCATTCAGCGCGGTGGGTTCGATCACGGCACCTGAGAGAATGTGATCCCCGACCGCAGCGGCTTTTTCAAGCACCACGACACTGAGTTCGTGCTCATTTTCCGCCGCAAGCTGCATCAGCCGGCAGGCGGTCGCCAGTCCGGCGGGGCCTGCGCCTACGACGACGACATCCACTTCCATGGATTCGCGTTCAATCATATTTTGCGTTTCGCTCATAACTGCCTCAGGAAGGGTTCTACCAAGGATAACGCGGTCCGGACGGGAACGACGTTCCTATCACGACGCCAGTGGGTCCGGAGCCTGTGCAAAAATACACGCGAAGGATAACATCAGCCGTGTAACGCTTGCGGACCCGCTGCACCGGGTCCGGCGACGATGGCCGCAAGGCATGGTCTAATCCGGTATGGTTAAGCGAGCAATAGCAATAAAGGATGCAAGCCGATGAATCTTGAAAATCTTCCTGCACTTGTTACCGGCGGCGGATCCGGGATGGGTGCCGTGACCGCCCGAATGCTTTGTGAGCGCGGTGCCCGGGTCGCGGTGCTGGACCGTGATATGGACGGCGCCCGGAAAACGGCTCATGAGATAGGCGGATGGGCGCTCGAAGCGGATGTCTCAAGCGCAGAGTCGGTGGAAGCAGCCCTACAGCAGATTGCGGACCAGTGGGGCGCACCGCGGATTGCGGTCAGTTGCGCCGGGATTGCCCCGGCATCGAGGATCGTCGGCCGCGAGGGCCCGCATGACCTGGATCTTTTTCAGCGGGTCATCAAGGTGAACTTGGTGGGTACTTTCAATGTGCTGCGCCTGTGTGCCGCCCGGATGACGGAATTGGAACCCCTTTCTGAAAGCGGCAGCCGCGGGGTCATCATCAACACCGCCTCGGTTGCGGCCTATGAAGGACAGATCGGCCAGGCCGCCTATAGTTCTTCCAAGGGCGGCGTGGTGGCGCTCACCTTACCTGCCGCCCGTGAGCTTTCGCGTTTCGGCATTCGCGTCATGACCATTGCCCCGGGACTCATCGGCACGCCGATGCTGCTGAACATGCCCGATCAGGTCCAGGAGAGTCTGGCGGGCCAGGTGCCGTTTCCATCGCGCTTTGGCAAGCCCGAGGAGTTTGCCGATCTCGTTTCACACATTATCGATAACGAGATGCTGAACGGCGAAGTGATCCGGCTCGACGGCGCCATCCGGCTGGCGCCGAAATAGGAAATTTGAGACCCGGGCGCTGCCTGCCATGCCCCTCGCTACCGAGCATCTCACTCTCTTCGGCCTGCTGCTCGCCGTTTTTGGATTTCTCCTGTGGGGGCGTGTGCGCTACGACCTGGTGGCCTTTACAGCGCTGGTTCTGGCGCTCATTGTGGGGGTGGTTCCGGTGGAGGCGGCTTTTTCCGGCTTTGGCCATCCGGCGACCGTCATTATTGCCCTGGTGCTGATTGTCAGCCGGGGTCTTTTCAACTCCGGTGTTGTCGAGGCCATTGCCCGGGTCTGCGTGGCCGGGGTCAAGGGGGTCGGCGCCCATATCGGACTGATGTCAGGGGTCGGGGGCCTGCTGTCGGCGGTGATGAACAATGTCGCCGCGCTGTCACTGCTGATGCCGGTCGATATCGAGGCTGCCCGCAAGGCCGAGCGCAGCCCGGGGCTCACCCTGATGCCGCTCTCTTTTGCGACCATCCTTGGGGGGATGGTTACCTTAATCGGCACGCCGCCTAATATTGTGGTTGCCACGGTACGCGAGGAGGCGCTCGGCGATCCGTTCCGGATGTTTGACTTTGCACCGGTGGGGTTCGTGGTGGCGGTTGCCGGGGTGCTTTTTGTTGCGCTGGCGGGCTGGCGCTTGCTGCCGTCGGGCCGGCGCAAGGAGAACCCTGCCGTCGCGCTTGCCGACCTGGCCGGCTATGTCTTTGAGACGTCGGTTACCGAGAACAGCAAACTGATTGGTGCGCCCCTGCGCGAGGCTTTCCCCCTCGCTGAAGAGCACGACGTCGTCATCACGGGGCTCATCCGCAATCATGTGCGGCTCGCCGGTTCCGCCCGCCGGGAAATCGTCAAGGAAGGCGATATCCTGGTCCTTGAAGGTGCAGCCGAGTCGATCGAGCAGTTTGTGGGGGCTGCCCGGCTGGGCAGCGGTGATCCGGACAAGAAGGTAGAACTGCTGGGTGAGTCGATGGCGCTTGCAGAGGCGGTGGTACCGGTCGGGGCAAGAATCGCAGGCCGCTCGGCGACGGATCTTCGGCTGGCGTACCGCCACGGGGTCATGCTGCTGGGGGTCTCGCGCCGCGGCCGTTCCTTTCGTGAGCGGGTGCGCAAACTGCGGATACTCCCCGGGGATATCTTGCTGCTCTACGGCGTGGAAGACCGGCTTGATCACGCGGTCCAGTGGCTGGGCTGCCTTGCCCTTGCAGACCGCGGCCTGACCGTGCTGCAGCGCCAGAAAGCGGGTCTTGCTATTGGTACGTTTGCTCTTGCGATCCTGGCCGCGAGCGTCGGCTGGCTTTATCTTTCGGTCGCGCTTGGGGCCGTGGTGGTAGTGTATGTGGTCTTCGGGCTGGTGAAACCGACGGAAGTCTATGAGTCGGTTGAGTGGCCGGTGATCGTTCTGCTGGGATCGCTGATACCCATCGGCAGTGCACTGGAAAGCAGCGGGGGAACTGCACTCATTGCGCAATGGATTCTGTCCGTCACGCAAGGTCTTGCGCCGGTGATGGTGCTGGCAATCCTGATGATTGTCACCATGAGTCTTTCGGATGTGCTGAACAATGTCGCCACTGCGCTGATCGCAGCACCCATCGGGCTTGAGATTGCCGGGCGGCTTGAACTCAACCCCGATCCTTTCCTGATGGCGGTTGCGGTGGCCGCCTCCTGCGCTTTTCTTACCCCGATTGGCCACAAGAACAACACCATTGTCATGGGCCCCGGGGGCTACCGCTTTGGTGACTACTGGCGCATGGGTCTGCCCCTTGAGATCCTTGTTGTGGCAGTAAGTCTCCCCGCTATTTTGTTTTTCTGGCCGCTTGCCGGCTGAGATATCAAGAGGGCTTCTACGGTAGCTCATAAGATTTCTGACCGTGAACACCGCTTCAGACAAGGCCCGGCAGCAGATTCATCTGATCCGGCGCGAGGGAGAGCCGGCCCGCATCCATGCGCTGCTCGGGAACTGGCAGCCCGGCGCTGATTTTCAGGACCAGATACAAGGCCGCGCACTTGGTCTCGTTGAAAAGGTCCGCGCACAGAAGTCGCCCAATCTGCTGGAGGCCTTTCTCGCGGAATACGGGCTTTCCACCGATGAGGGAGTCGGCATGATGTGCCTCGCCGAGGCATTGCTGCGGGTCCCCGACAGCATCACCATCGACGCGCTGATCGAAGACAAGATCGTGCCCGGGCGCTGGAGCCGGCATCTGAATCACTCCAGTTCGTCGCTGGTGAACGCCTCAACGTGGGCCCTGCTGCTGACCGGAAAACTGTTGAACCCTGATCTCGCGAGCGGGATCGTCGACACCCTGCGAGCCACCGTGAAGCGGATCGGTGAGCCGGCGGTGCGCGTGATCATTGGTGAGGCGATGAAAGAGTTGGGCCGGCAGTTTGTGCTCGGCCGGGATATCGGCGAAGCGCTTGCACATTCCGGCGCACTTAAAGAGAAAGGGTACGCCTTTTCTTATGACATGCTCGGCGAGGCTGCCCGCTCAGACGCCGATGCCAGGCGCTATCACCTGTCGTACTCCGAGGCAATCTCTGCGCTTGCGCCGGGCTGCTCGCCGACAGCCGTCCGTCAGAACCCCGGAATCTCGGTCAAGCTGTCGGCACTGCACCCGCGCTTTGAGCATGGGAAACGCGGGCGAGTCATGACGGAACTCCTGGGCCGGGTTAGCGCACTTGCGCAACTCGCGCGAAGTGCCTCGATGGGCTTTAACATCGATGCCGAGGAGAGTGAGCGGCTCGACCTGACCCTGGACATTATCGAGGCGCTCTTGGATGAGCCGGCACTCGCCGACTGGGAGGGCTTTGGCGTGGTGGTGCAGGCGTATCACCTGGATGCCGCAGCGGTCATTGACTGGCTCTATACCCTCGCAAAACGCCGACAACGGCGCATCATGGTCCGTCTGGTCAAAGGCGCCTACTGGGATACCCAGATCAAGCGGGCCCAGGTCATGGGGCTTGAGACCTACCCCGTTTTCACCCGCAAAGCTGGCACAGACCTTTCCTACCTGGCCTGCGCAAAGCAACTGCTTGCAGGGCGTGAGCATTTTTATCCGCAGTTTGCCACCCACAACGCCCATACAATGGCGACGGTCATGGCGCTCGCGGGGGGTCCGGACGAGTCCTTTGAGTTTCAGCGTCTGCACGGCATGGGCGAATCGCTGCATCGGCTGGTCCGGGAAGAACAGGGTTATCCCTGCCGGATTTACGCCCCGGTCGGCGCCCATCGTGATCTTCTGGCCTATCTCGTCAGGCGGCTTCTGGAAAACGGCGCCAACAGTTCCTTCGTCAATCAACTGCTCGATCACGACATCCCCGCCGCCGACGTCGTCAGTGACCCTCTGGACCAGATCCGCCATGTGGCGAATGCGCCGTCACACCCGAAGATCCCCCGGCCGGCCGATCTTTACCAGCCGGCACGGCGCAACAGCGCCGGGCGGGATCTTGAAGACCGGCACTCCGTCGAGACCCTGCAACAGGAGATGGCGCCGTTTGCAGGTTCGGTCTGGCAGCCGCTGCAGGATGCCACGCCACCCCTTCGCGGCACGGCGCTTCAAGTGCGCAATCCTGCACAGCCCAAGGAGCAGGTGGGCGTTATCCATGAGGCTTCAGCCGGGGATGTCGACCCGGCCATTGAGCGGGCCAAGAGTGCACTGGGTTCCTGGCGGCAGCTTTCGGCGAGTATGCGTGGTGCGCGGCTCAACCGGGCTGCAGATCTTTATGAGACCCATTTTGCCGAACTGATGGCGCTTGCCAGCCGTGAGGCCGGGAAAACTTTGCTCGATGGGGTTGCCGAGATCCGCGAAGCGGTCGATTTTCTCCGTTACTACGCAAGCCGGGCAGAAAATCTTTCGCGGTCTATCACCCCAAGGGGGGTCTTTGCCTGCGTCTCGCCCTGGAATTTTCCGCTGGCCATTTTCACCGGGCAGATCAGTGCGGCCCTCGCCGCGGGTAATTGCGTGATCGCAAAACCCGCAGAGCAGACGCCGCTGATGGCCTTGCGGGCAGCGGAACTGATGCACCAGGCGGGTGTACCCAAGGATGTACTGCAGTGCCTTCCTGGCCCGGGAGAAACTGTAGGAGCTGCGCTCGCAGCCGACCCCCGGATCGGCGGCGTGTGCTTTACCGGTTCGATCGAAACTGCCCGGCATATTCACCGCAGCATGGCCCTCGCCGGTAACCCCGCGGCACCGCTGATCGCCGAGACCGGCGGAATCAATGCGATGCTGGTTGATTCAACTGCGCTGCCCGAGCAGGTGGTACGGGATGTGCTGGTATCGGCTTTTCAAAGTGCCGGCCAGCGCTGTTCGGCGCTGCGCATTCTTTATCTGCAGGAAGACGTCAAGGACCGGGTGCTTGACTTGCTTTTCGGCGCGATGGATGAGCTGCAGCTGGGCGACCCGCTTGATCTTGCAACCGATGTCGGCCCATTGATCGACGCATCAGCACTTGAAGGGATCCGGAGTTACTGCGAGCGCCAGAAGACTGCGGACCGGGTACTCAAGCAGTTGGATGCGCCCGCCGATGGTTATTTTATGGGGCCGACGGTTATTGAAGTATCCGGTATTGGCGCTATCGCGCGTGAAGTCTTCGGGCCGGTGCTGCATGTCGCAAGCTTTGCAGCCGGGGAGATAGAACAACTGCTGTCCGCCATCAACGGGCACGGCTATGGCCTCACCCTCGGTCTTCATACGCGGGTGGATGTACGGGTTCAGCAGGTGGTCGACCGGGCGCAGGTTGGCAATATCTACGTCAACCGCAACCAGATTGGCGCTGTCGTGGGAACCCAGCCTTTCGGCGGTGAGGGCTTATCAGGCACCGGCCCCAAGGCCGGCGGCCCGCTTTATCTCAAGCGTTTCTGTAACAGCATGCCGGCGGCTTTGCTGGCCGCGAAGGATCAAGGCCCTGGGGCGGGCATCGATGCGGAGCAATTGCAGAACTGGGCTCTCGCCGAAACCGCGCCTTCAGAGCCGCTTGATCCCGGGAAGATCGACGCCTTTCTTGAACGGGTTTCGTCGTTGCTGCCTGCTCCGATCGCGGATGCCATCCGGAATATCATCAGGCTTCCTGCGCAGATGCCCGGGCCCACCGGTGAAAGCAACCACTGGACGCTTTATCCCCGGGGCAATGTTCTGTGTCTTGGACCGGGAGTTGAGAATCTCGGGATACAGGTCTGCCAGGCGCTCGCCCTGGGGAACCGTGTGCTCGCCGTTGGTGTAGAGATTCCGGAACTTTCCGAGACACTTGCAGACTGGCCTCTGGAGACCTGCTCCGGGACGGTTGCTGCCGAGGTTTTGAAAAGCGTTCAGGGTATCAACGCGGTCTGCCTCTGGAGGGCGGGTTCAGACCTTCGGCCCTGGCGCACAGCGCTTGCAGAACGCGAGGGGGTGATCGTGCCGCTGCTGAGCGATCCCGGTGACGGGGACCAACTTGTGCTCGAGCGCCATGTCTGTGTCGATACCACCGCCTCCGGGGGCAATACAACGCTCCTGGTGCAGACAGCCTAAGCATTCGGTATGGTTGCGCCTTGATGAATCAGTGCAGATCGTCAGACCCCTGTAAAGGAGGGCAACCATGACCTCGGGTGTGGGAGGCTCGACAGCCGATCAGGAACTGGGCGCGTTGTCCCGGCAGACGGGGTCCGTTCCGATTTCATCGGATGAGCGCCAGGGACGTATTGCCAAGGCGCAGCGACTGATGGTGGAGCAGGGCATCGACGCGCTGTACCTTGATGCTTCGACCAGCCTTTTTTACTTTACGGGCCTGCGCCTGTGGGCAACGGAGCGGCTGCATGGAGCCGTAATCCCCGCTCGGGGAGACCTTGTCTACATCACCCCCGGGTTTGAAGAAGAAAAGACCCGCGCCATGCTGCTCTTCGGTGATGACATCCGCACCTGGGAAGAGCACGAAGATCCCACGGTACTGGTCTCGCAATGTATCGCCGAAACGGGCGGCGCATTGCCGCGGGTGGCGGTTGACCCGGCCACGCCGTTTTTTGTCTTTGCTGGGCTGCGCCGGGCCCTGCCGCAGGCCGAGTTTCTTAACGGTACATGCATCACTGCCGGATGCCGGATGCAAAAGTCCGCCAGCGAAATTGCGCTGATCCAGTTTGTGATGAACCTCACCCTCAAGGCGCAGCAAAGCGCTGCCCGGATTCTTGCGGCGGGGATGAGCACGGTGGATGTACAGGCGTTCTTGACTGCGGCACATCTTAAGCTCGGTACCGATGGCCCGCCGGCTTTTCGTATCGTGCTGTTTGGCGAACCCACCGCCTATCCGCACGGGGTGCCTTATCCGCAGGAACTAAAAGAAGGGGACATGGTGCTGATTGATACCGGAGCGACGGTCGATGGGTATTTTTCCGACATTACCCGCAGTTATGTCTTCGGTGAACCCAGCCAACGACAGCGCGAGGTCTGGAACCTTGAAAAGGCGGCCCAGGCGGCGGCGTTTGCCGCAGCGAAGGTCGGCGCTCCTGCGGAAACCGTTGACCGTGCTGCGCGCGATGTTATCGAGGCCGCAGGCTTTGGGCCGGGATACAAAGTGCCGGGTCTTGCCCACCGTACCGGACATGGCATTGGCCTCGATATCCACGAGGAAACCTACATCGTGCCCGGCAATACCACGGCGCTTTTGCCGGGGATGTGTTTTTCCAACGAACCGATGATCTGTATTTACGGCGAGTTCGGCGTGCGCCTTGAGGATCATGTGTACATCACCGATGACGGACCGCGCTGGTTTACAGAACCTTCTCCCTCTATCGACCAGCCGTTTGCCTGAAGGGTCGACGGAGTCCCTGAAGGATCCTCCCAAAGCTCATGGTGAGCGTCAGGCCGGTTTTTCGATCAGTTCAAAAGTGATGCCGTCGGTATCGCGCAGATAAACCACCTGCGCTCCTGCATTGGGGCCCTGATCCACGGTGATGATTTCACCCTCGACGGTAACGCCGTGGCTGGCCGCGGCCTCTATCAGTTCATCGAGGCCGGTCACATCATAGGCAATGTGACAAAAGCCCGTGTCGCAGGCCCGGGGCCGTACCCTGGCGCGGTCATCCGGCCCGCTGTACTCGATGAGTTCGATACTGTGACCCGGCCCGCGGACATACGCGATCACGGCCCGGGCACCATCAATTCCTGTGACGCGCTCTATGACCTCGGGTGCCCGGGGCGCTTTCGAGGTGACTTCAAAGCCCAGCACATCCCGGAAAAAGGCAATGCTGCGGTCCAGGTCTGAGACGGTAAAGCTCGTATGGTTGGTGGCGAGAATCTGAGGCATAGTGTTTGATATTGAGGAGGTCTTTCGAGTGTACCCGCCCAGATGAAGTGTTGTTAAGAGGCGTTTGCCTGTTCCCGTAGCTTGAATTTCTGGATCTTGCCGGTCGAGGTCTTGGGCAGTTCGCGTGTGTGGCTCAAAACACGTTCGCCGAAATGCCCAAATGCGCAGCCGATGCCCCCGGAAGTTCTGCCATAACCCCAAACCACCGGTGAATCTCATGGCAGCGGAGGGGGAACGAAAAACGGATACCCAAGTACAACGGACGGTCTTGCAGAAACAAAACATTGATCCAAGTCATGAAATGTTGTCTTAGATTGTATTGCCAGAACTAAGGTGATAGCCCGCTTCCGGCCAAAATGATGTAATCATGTCTCGGTCTAAACCACCTTTGGATAGGGGTAGCGCAAGAAAGGTTCGAGAGCACTGATGATC